>OLRQ01000910.1_pt1 | contig 27127 bp, 29 predicted proteins | sample 1671971 | NCBI WGS metagenome assembly OLRQ01 (sample SAMEA3136631, study PRJEB25190) | human gut metagenome | biome: human gut; feature: human-associated habitat; material: faeces | place: Austria | collected 2013
TGGGCTTTGCCTCTGCCGCCCTGGGCGTGATCCTGGGCGTCCCCCTGGGGCTGCTGGCGGGATATAAGGGCGGGGCCTGGGAATACTGGATCATGCGGGCCTGCGATACATTCCAGTCGTTTCCCAGTATTATTTTGGTGCTGGCCATGGTGTCCCTGCTGGGTCCCTCGGTGTGGAACATCATCTGGGTCATCGGCGGCTTGGGCTGGGCCTCGGTGGCGCGGCTTGACCTTATCGACCAAACAGACCGGCTATGTAGAGGCCTCCCGCGCCCTGGGCGCGACGGACCGGGCGATCTTGTTCCGGACGCTTCTGCCCAACGTCATCGCCCCGGTGTGGGCGGCGCTGCCGCTGAAGGTGGTGCGGGCCATTCTGTCGGAATCCAGCCTGAGCTTTCTGGGCGTGGGCCTGCGCACGCCCCAGGCCTCTTGGGGGAACCTGACCCAGAACGCCATGGAGCTGGTCACGCTGACCACCCGGCCCTGGGCCTGGGTCCCGCCGGGGCTGTGCATCGTGGGCACGGCCTTGGCCCTGCTGCTGGTGGGGGAGGGGTTACGAAAAGCCTTGAATCCCCGCAAACGCTGACAGAAGGTCATGATTGCCTTTTCCAGCCGGCAGGTGTAGAATAGACGGGTACGAAGGATCCATAAACTGATGACACACGACAGCCAAGTTGGAGGTGCTGCCTTATGAGAAAGACAAAGATCATCTGTACCTTAGGTCCGTCTACCGACGACCCCAAGATTTTGGAAGCCATGATGGACAGCGGCATGGACGTGGCCCGCTTCAATTTTTCCCACGGCACCCACGCCGAACATAAGGTGCGGTTGGAGCTGCTGAAAAAGCTGCGGAAGGAGAAAAATCTCCCCGTGGCTGCCCTGTTAGATACGAAAGGCCCGGAAATTCGCCTGAAGACCTTTGCCGAGGGTAAGGTCACGCTGGAGGCCGGGCAGAAGTTCACCCTCACCGCCCGCGAGGTCACCGGCACCAAGGACATCTGCTCCGTGAGCTACAAGAACCTGGCCCAGGATGTGCACCCCGGCAGCCAGATCATGCTGGACGACGGCCTCATCAGCATGAAGGTGCTGGAGCGGACGGAGACGGACATCACCTGCCTGGTGCAGAACGGCGGACCCATCAAGGACCGGAAGGGCGTGAACGTCCCCGGCGTGCATCTGTCCATGCCCTATATGAGCGCCCAGGACCGGGAGGACCTGCTCTTTGGCATCCAAGAGGGCTTTGACTTTGTGGCGGCGTCCTTCTGCCGCAGCGCCCAGGACGTGATGGAGATCCGCCGCCTGCTGGACGAGCACCACTCCGACATGCGCATCATCGCCAAGCTGGAGAACCAGGAGGGCGTGAACAACGTCGATGAGATCCTGGCCGTGGCCGACGGCGTGATGATCGCCCGCGGCGACATGGGCGTGGAGATCGACTTTACCGAGATCCCCGTCATCCAGAAGGACATCATCGCCTACACCCTGGGCTACGGCAAGCACGTCATCACGGCCACCCAGATGCTCGACAGCATGATCACGAACCCCCGGCCCACCCGTGCCGAGATCACCGACGTGGCCAACGCCGTGTATGACGGTACCTCTGCCATCATGCTCTCCGGCGAGACGGCGGCGGGCAAGTATCCTGTGGAGGCCGTCCAGACTATGGCTGCCATTGCCGAGCGGACCGAGGCGGACATCAACTACTTTGGCCGGATGCGGAACATGACCCCGGACATCCGCCTGGGCATCGGCGGCGCCACCGCCCACGCCGCCTGCACCACCGCCACGGACACCAACGCCTCTGCCATCATCACCGTCACCAAGAGCGGGGCCACCCCCCGGCTCATCAGCCGCTTCCGTCCGGAGACGCCCATCGTCGCCTGCGTCATGGACGAGCCGGTGCAGCGCCAGCTGTCCCTCACCTGGGGCGTGAAGCCCATCATCATGGACTACGTCCAGAGCACCGACGAGATGATCGAGGGGGCCGTTTCCGCCGCGCAGAAGGCGGGACTCATCCACGACGGGGAGATCGCTGTGGTCACCGCCGGGGTCCCCGCAGGCATCGCCGGGACCACCAACATGATCAAGGTCCACCTGGTCGGCAGCAGCCTCATCAACGGTGCCGGGGTCGGAGACGAGAACGTGAAGGGCGTCTTGTGTGTCTGCCGCACGTTAGAGGATGTGAGACATAAGTTCCACCCCGGCATGATCCTGGTCGTGCCCCACACGAACAACGAGATGCTGCCCTATATTCGTCAGGCCACCGGCGTCATCACCGAGGAGAACGGCCTGGGCAGCCACGCCGCCGTGGTCGGCTTGAGCCTGAACAAGGCCGTCATCGTGGGTGCCATCGGGGCGACCCGGACCCTGCACGACGGCATGAAGGTCTCGATGGACTGCCGCCAGGGATCGGTGCAGAGCTTGGCGGAGTGAAACGAAGAAGAAAAAGAGAATCATAAAGAAGCTGTACACCAAGCAAACTGAACTGCTCGGTGTACAGCTTCTTTTTCGTTTGGCCTTAGTCCATCATCAGGTCTTTCTGATGCTGCTGGGCCGCGTTGGCAAACAGGTTGTTGTAGCGCTCCTCCGGCGACTTTTGGTTGCGGCTGGGCGCGGTGGCCAGGAACATGGCCACGCCCACCACGCACCAGGCCAGGAACATCTTCACGGCCATGCCGCCGATATAAGCCGGGGTGCCGGGGATGAACATCATGATCAGGATGGCGACCATCGACAGGGCAGCGAACCAGGCCATGGGCAGGCCGCCGGGGATCTTATAGGGCCGGGACAGGTTCGGCTCGGTCTTCCGCAGCTTAATGAGGCAGAAGGCAGCCAGACCCCAGGAGACGACGTAGGCCGCGGCGCTGAAGGTCGTCAGCGGGTCGATCAGACCCAGGCCCAGGAAGGGGCCGACGATGGAGGCCACCAGGCAGACGATCAGCGCGTTCACGGGGGTGCCGGTCTTTGCAGAGCGCTTGGACAGCGCAAAGGGCAGCATGTGCGTCCGGGCCAGGGCCATCATCAGGTTGGCTGTGCCCATGAAGAAGCTGTTCCAGGTGGTCAGCAGGCCGCACAGGGCGCCGGCGCAGAGCAGGATGTACATGACGTTGCCCATGGCGCTGCCGGCAAAGATCTTCGCAAAGACGTTGGCGGCGGCGGGGGACTCGGTGTTCAGATAGAAGTCCTGCCAGGGCCAGGCAGCGCCGATGCAGAACAGCAGCAGGGCGTAGAACAGACAGGCCATGATGATGGACAGCAGGACGGTGAAACCGACCTTTTTGTGGGAGCCGCCCGCGTCTTCCACGGCCTGGGGGATGTTCTCAAAGCCACACAGGAAGAAGGGGGAGGTGGCCAGAATGGCAAACATACCGCCGAACATGCTGTTGTGGGCGCTGGTGCCGATGTTCTCGTAGACGGGCATCAGGTTGTTGACGTCGAACTTCACGAGGCCGCAGACCATGGACAGCACGCCCACGCCGATGAGGAAAATGCACAGCACTTTCTGCAAGCCGGCTGCCAGGTCTGCCCCCTTGTAGTTGATGTAGAAAAAGAACAGCGCAATGATGGTCCCCACGACGATGTGACCCAAATAAATATCCGAGCCAGCCAGAACATACAGAGGTGCGCCCGCCTTCAGGGCGGGGAAGAGGATGGAAGCGATGTCTACCACGTAGATGGCTTCCCAGGGCATGAGGGTAAGGAACGCGCCCAGCGTGAGCCAGCCTGCCACATAGGAGGCTTTCTCACCAAAGGCCCGGTAGGTGAATGCGGTCGTGCCGCCTGCCACGGGGAGCATGGGGACCAGCTCGGCGAAACATAGTCCCACGGGGACCATCAAGACCAGCGTGATCAGATAGCCCAGGGCAGCGGGAACGGGGCCGCCGGCGCTGGCCATCCACTTGTTCAGGGAGACGGCCCAGCCGACACCGACAATGGCACCGAAGCCGACGCAGAAAAAGTCGAAGGTGCCGAGTCCTTTTTTGGTTTGGGGTGTGTTACTCATAATACCTCACCTCTTTTAAGTCTCTTGTAAGGGCGTTGTGCGCCGATTTACTTGTCCATGCAGGCCAGGATGGAGGCCTCCATGGCGTCCAGGCCCCATTCCAGTTGCTCCTCGGTGATGACCAGGGGAGCCAGGAAGCGGATGACCTGGTTCCAGCGGCCGGCCGGCTCGATCATCAGGCCGCGCTGGACACAGTCCTGGACCATGGCGGGGACGACGGTCTTGTTGGGCTTTTTGGTCTCCTGGTTCTCGACGAACTCGATGCCGACCATGGCGCCCAGGCCGCGGACGTTGCCGACGATGGGATACTTCTTCTGCCACTGGCGGGCGCGGGCCATGACCTTCTCACCGATCTGGCGGGAACGGGCGGCCAGGTCGTCGCGCTCCATGATCTCGATGGTCTTGAGCGCGGCGGCGCAGGCCAGAGGGTTGCCGCAGAAGGTGCCGCCGATGGTGCCGGCGGGCACGGCGTCCATGATCTCGCTGCGGGCGATGATGGCGCTGATGGGCAGACCGGCGGCGATGGACTTGGCGGTCGCCAGGATGTCGGGGGCGCAGCCGGCGTCCTGCCAATACTGGGAGGCAAACATCTGGCCGGTCCGGCAGAAGCCGCTCTGCACCTCATCGGCGATGAGCAGGATGCCGTGGTCGTCACAGATCTTGCGCAGGCCCTTCACAAACTCGATGGGCGCGGGGATGAAACCGCCCTCGCCCTGCAAAGGCTCCAGGATGATGGCCGCCACGGTATCGGCGGGGCAGGCCTCCTCGAACAGGTCCTCTACGCTGGTCAGGGCGTTCTGGATGATCTCCGCCTCGGTGCCCTTGCCGCGGTACAGGTCGGGGAAGTGGGCGCGGAAGACGCCGTTCACCAGCGGACCCATGCCGGTGGTGTAGGCCTTCTTGGCGGTCATGGTCATGGTCAGCATGGTGCGGCCGTGGAAGGCACCGGAGAAGACGATGATGTTGGGGCGGCCGGTGTAAGCCTTGGCGATCTTGACGGCGTTCTCGTCGGCCTCGGCACCGGAGTTGGCGAAGAAGACCTTCTTACTCTCGCCCTGCACGGGGACGATCTGGGCCAGCTTCTCGGCCAGCGCCACGTACCCCTCGTGGGTGACGATGTTGAACATGCCGTGGAAGTACTTGTCGGCCTGGGCCTTCACGGCCTCGATGATCTCCGGGTGGGAGAAGCCAATGTTCAGCACGCCCACGCCGCCGATCCAGTCCATGAGGATGTTGCCGTCCACGTCCTGGATCATGGCACCCTCGCCTGCTTCAATGGCGACGGGGTAAGCACAGCGGATGGCGCCGGGGACGGCGGCGGCGCGGCGGTCGATGATCTCCTTGGCCTTGGGGCCGGGCAGGGTACCGGTGACGATCTGAGGAAGAGCAGTGCGCAGCATAAGAATCAGTTCCTTTCTCAATAAAAATAGTCGTGTTTTGTGGGATGGGACGGAGTTTGATCTGGTTCGACGGCTTAGTAGACCGCGCGATAGATGTCGCGGATCTGGTCACGGGTCAGAGGCACGAAGTTGTTGGCCAGCAGACGCTGCTGGTTCTCCACCACCGAGTCGGCGAAGGTTTCGATCTCGGCCTCAGTCATGCCATACTCCCGCAGGGACTTCTTGGGGATCAGGCAGCCCAACAGGTCCTCCAGAGCGGTGTAGAGGTTGGCCACCTCACAGCCCAGGATGTTGGCCATGAATTGGTTCAGCTCGGCCATGGCTCCGTCGGTCTTGAGGCGCATGTACTGGTTCATCACGCCGGTGAAGACGGCATAGTTGGACTCACCGTGGGGGACGTGATAGACAGCGCCCAGAGGGTAGGCCAGGGCGTGGACGGCGGCACAGCCGGCGTTTCCGAAGGCGATGCCGGCGAAGTTGCTGGCCAGCAGGAAGTCGCCCAGCAGGGGCAGACGGGCGTCTGGGCCGTCCTTCTGGATGGCCTGGTAGCCTTTTAAGATCATCTCAATGGCCCGGTAGCCAAAGAGCTTGGTGATGGGGTTTGCCTTGGGGGAGAGGCTGGACTCGATGGCGTGGATCAGTGCGTCGATGGAGCTGGTGGCAAAGAACCGGAAGGGCAGGCCTCCCAGCAGCTCCGGGATCAGCACGGCCTGGTCGGCATACATGGCGTCGTTGGCCAGGCCCTTCTTGGTCCGGCGGGAGAGCAGGGCCAGGATGGAGATGTTCGTGACCTCGGTGCCGGTGCCGCAGGTGGTGGGCACTAAGATCAGCTCCTTGCCCTTCTCGACGGGCAGCTTGCCGTCATACAGGTCCAGGATGGGGGAGACGTGCCGGAGGGACAGAATTTTTGCCACGTCCAGCACGGTGCCGCCGCCCACGGCGACGATGCGGGTGATGTCCTTGGGCATGTCCCGATAAATGGCTTCGACCATCTCATCGGTCGGCTCGCCCAGGCCATACTTCTCCTGGAAGAGCACAGGACACTTCAGGTCCAGGGGGGCAAAGTAGGGGTCGAACAGAAAGTCGTTGGTGAAGAGCAGGTCCTGGGGACCCAGGTCGTAGGTGTTTGCCAGCTCCTGGCAGGTGTCGCAGAGCTGGATGGTGGGGTGTACGGAAAACTGCGTCATAGAGGGATCCTTCCTTTCGTGGTGTTCGGGGCGTGCTTAATAGTCTCTGGGATAGCGGCGGCGGAATTCGGCGGTCAGCTCGTCCCGGAAGTCGGGGTGGGCGATGCGGATGAGCGCCTCGGCCCGTTGGCGCAGGCTCTTGCCCTTGAGCTTGGCGATGCCGTATTCCGTGATGACATAGTTGACCTCGTTCCGGGTGGTGGTGACGGCGGAGCCTTGGTCCAGGAAGGGGACGATCTTGGAGATCTTGCCCTTGCCGGTGGTGGAGGGCATGGCCATGATGGCCCGGCCGCCCTTGGAGAGGTTCGCGCCCCGGACGAAGTCCACCTGCCCGCCCACGCCGGAGATCTGCCGCAGACCGGCGGAGGTGGAGACGACCTGCCCCATGATATCCACCTGCACGCAGGAGTTGATGGAGACCAGATTGTCGTTCTGACCGATGACGTAGGGATCGTTGACGTAATCCACGGGGTACATGGCCACGGCGGGGTTGTTGTTCACGTAGTCATACAGGCGGCGGGTGCCCATGAGGAAGGTGGCTACGCTCTGGCCCCGGTGCAGGGTCTTGGCCTTGTTGGTGATGACGCCGGCCTCGACCAGCTCCACGACACCGTCGGAGAACATCTCGGTGTGGATACCCAGGTCGTTCTTCTCCTTCAGGAACAGCAGCACGGCGTCGGGAATGGCACCGATGCCCAGCTGAAGCGTATCGCCGTCCCGCACCAGGCTGGCGACGTTCTCGCCGATGGCCCGCTCCACATCGCCGATCTTGGGGGGCGCCAACTCAATGACGGGGGTGTCGGCCTCCACCAGGCAGCCGATCTGGGTGACGTGCAGGAAGCTGTCGCCCAGGGTGCGGGGCATATTTTGATTGACCTGGGCGATGACCAGGTCAGAGGCCTCGGCGGCGGGCTTGGTGTAGTCTACGGAAACGCCCAGGCTCACATAGCCGTGCGCATCGGGGGGAGAGCACTGGAGCAGGGTCACGTTGGGCCGCAGGTCCTCCCGCAGGAGGCCGGGAATTTCGGAAAAATACACCGGGGTGAAATCCACGCGGCCCTCGGCGGCGGCGGCGCGGGTGGAGCCGCCCAGGAAGAAGGCGTTGTGGTGGAAGTTGTTGTCATACTGGGGCTGGCAGTAGGCTGCCTTGCCCATGGCGACCATGTGGATGATCTCCACGTTTTCATACTGGGCGGCGTGGGCGACCAGGGCGTCCAGGATGATGGACGGCTCGCCGCAGGCGTGGGCGACCACCACCCGCTGGCCGGATTTGATCTGCTGCACGGCCTGCTCAGGAGTGAAGAGATGCTCTTTGTACCAGGTTTTCCAAGTCATCCGAATGACCTCCTTCTCGTTCTGTCTGTCTTGTTCTGTGGGGGTTGTTGCCTTACTATACAAGCAATTTCTGTGCCAAACAAAAAGAAAAACAAAAAAATTCGCGGAATTTCCGCGAAAAAAGTTGGTTTGCCCCGTTGCGTTTCCGGAGATCGCTTGGAAAACTGGAAAATCAAAGCAGCGGACAGTATCATTTTCTAAAAAATGGGGAACCTTAGGAGGCTCCTTCGGGCAGTCGATCGATGCAAAACTGAAACGTGTTGCAAAAATGAAACAAGAATTGGAATCAACCGGAGACGGGAAAAAGCATCCGTTTTAGCCCTGAAACGACGGAAAAGATCGTATGGGCTAACTTTGTAAAAAATTTGCCCCAGGGACTTGACAGAACGGAAAAGTATGATAAAATAAACAAGCGATTAGAAAACAAACTTATGTTTATGGAGGGAAGCCCATGACCAAGCGAGAACGACAGATCCTGGACTGGATCATCCAGGACCCGATGGTCACCCAGGAGACCCTGGCCAAGCGGGCCGGCATCGCCCGCTCTTCCGTGGCGGTCCACGTCTCGAATTTAATGAAGAAGGGCCACATCGTCGGCAAGGGCTACATCCTGCCGGAGGTGGGCTATGTGGCCGTGGCCGGGGCGGTGAACGTCGACATCGGCGGCCGCTCCGCCGGGCCTTTGGTGGGCCGGGACTCCAACCCCGGCACCGTCACCGTCAGCATGGGCGGCGTGGGGCGGAACATCGCCCACAACCTGCGGATGCTGGGCGTCAAGGTCTCCCTGCTCACGGCCCTGGGGGAGGACCCCAACGCGGGCCTCGTCACGGAGTCCTGCCAGCGCCTGGGCATCGACCTCAGCCATGCCCTGCATGTCCCCGGCGGGACGACGTCCTCCTATCTCTTCCTCAGCGACGAGACGGGGGACATGGTCCTGGCCGTGTCCGACATGGACATCTATGAAAAACTGACCCCCGCCTACTTTGCCCACAATCAGGGCTTTTTGAACGGTGCCTCCCTGGTGGTGGCCGACGCCAATCTCCCGGCGGAAGCCCTGGAGTATCTGGCCAGCCACTGCACGGCTCCGCTGCTGGTGGACCCGGTGTCCACCGTGAAGTCGGAGAAGATCCGGCCCATTCTGGGCAAAATACACACCCTGAAACCCAACCGGCTGGAGGCTGAGTCCCTCTCCGGCGTGAAGATCACCGACCGGGACAGCGCCCGTCAGGCGGCCAAGGTGCTGCTGGGCACGGGCTTGCAGCGCGTCTTCATCTCCCTGGGGGAGCAGGGCGTGTTCGCCGCCGACCACGAGCAGGACATCTGGCTGCCCTGTTGCCCGGCCCAGCCCAAGAGCGCCACCGGCGCAGGGGACGCCTTTGCCGCCGCCCTGGCCTGGTCCTTCCTGGAGGGGGAGGATCTGATCGGGAGCGCCCGCGCCGCCAACGCCGCCGCCGCCATTGCGGTGGAAGGCGAAAAGACCATCAACCCCGATATGTCCGCGGACGCAGTCCAGCGGCGGATGCAGGGACAGGAGGAATTTAACCATGAATAACTTGAATCAGTATCTTGACGTGAATCCCGAAGTTGCCCAGGCCCTGGCCGAGGGTAAGCCCGTCGTGGCGCTGGAATCCACCATCATCTCCCACGGCATGCCCTACCCCCAGAACGTGGAGACTGCCCTCAAGGTCGAGGAGATCATCCGTTCCAACGGCGCAGTCCCCGCCACCATCGCCATTCTGGGCGGCCGCCTGAAGGCCGGCCTGACCAAGGACGAGATCGAGTACCTGGGCAAGCAGGGCCAGGCCGTGACCAAGGCCTCCCGCCGGGACCTGGCTGTGCTGGTCGCCAAGGGGGCTGACGGCGCCACCACTGTGACCACCACCATGATGATCGCCAACATGGCGGGCATCAAGATCTTCGCCACCGGCGGCATCGGCGGCGTGCATCGCGGCGCAGAGACCACCATGGATGTCTCCGCCGACCTGGAAGAGCTGGGCCAGACCGACGTGATGGTCGTCTGCGCCGGGGCCAAGGCCATCCTGGATCTGAAGCTGACCCTGGAGTATCTGGAGACCCACGGCGTCCCTGTCCTGGGCTACCAGACCAAGGAGCTGCCCGCCTTCTACACCCGCAAGTCCGGTCTGTCCGTGGACTATCAGGTCGACACCCCGGAGGAGCTGGCCAAGATCCTCAAGACCCAGCACGACCTGGGCCTCAAGGGCGGCGTGCTGGTCACGAACCCCATCCCGGAGGAGTACTCCATGGACGCCGACGCCATCAACGCCGTCATCGACCGGGCCATTGAGGAGGCCAAGGAGAAGGGCATCCACGGCAAAGAGACGACCCCCTTCCTGCTGGCCAAGGTCAAGGAGATCACCGGCGGCGACAGCCTGGACGCCAACATCCAGCTGGTCTTCAACAACGCCAAGCTGGCCGCACAGACGGCGGTGGCTTACTGTAAGCTGTAAAGCGCCCTATTTTCAAAAGATAAAGATAAGATGAAAGAGAACTCCCGTTGCATCACGAAAGATGCGGCGGGAGTTTTTTAGACTTTACTTTACTATCACTGTGGTGATATCATCACAATGATATGATAAAAGGAGAACGCTCAAAATGATAATTCATGCATACCCAAAATTCTATCTGCGTCATGCCCAGGCAGCCCTTGGGGATGCGTTTGATTATGCGATCAACACCTGCGGGATCACGGGGCGTGACTTTATCCAGATGTTTGTTGTCAGCTCCGTCAGCAAGCGGATGGAGAACGGGGAGCCTGCCTATCTTGTGGGGAAGAGCGGGATCGAGATCGCATTAGAGGTCGTTGCGGAGACCAAAGGGCAGGAGCTGCAAATCGAGCAGAAAGAGCGGATGGACCGTTCCGCAGAATATTGGATCGGGTGGGCGGTCGCCTATTATCAGTGGTACTCTGGAAGAAGATACCACGAGATATTTCAGGCGCTCTCTTTTGAAGCTCTGCAAAAGATGTACTACACGCTCCACGAAGCGGATGTCATAAAATTTGCAGATATTGCGGAAGCAAGGCTCAAAGAATGTTTTTCCGACACCAACTTGAAGCGCATCCGCACGACTTACGGCTGCACCCAGGCAGAGCTTGCCCAGCGCTCCGGCGTTGGCTTACGGTCCATCCAGATGTACGAGCAACGAAACAAGGACATCAACCAGGCCAGCGCGGAAACGATGTATCGCCTCTCTAAAACACTGGGCTGTACCATGGAAGACTTGATCGAAAAGTAAAAAAGGATAAAAAGAAGACGCACACCAAGCAGTTCACAACTTGCTTCGGTGTGCGTTTTACTGTTCCAGATCCTGTTCACTCAGCCATGTCAAAAAGTTTTTCGCCAAGTCCAGCTGTTTGCCCTTCATCGGCCGCAATAGCTCGGCAATGTCCTTCCAACCTTCCTCCCCCTGCCGCGCCGTGCCGACCAGAAACTCATCCGGCGTTGTGTCCAGCGCCAGGGCCAGCCGCATGATGACCTCGGTGGAGGGGATGGAAGTGGCACATTCAATGTTTGACATGTAGGGGTCGCTGATGCCGACCTTTTCACTCAGCTGCGATTGTTTTAGCCCAAGCTCTTTGCGTCGGCGAGCGATTCGTTTTCCGATTTTTTTGTAATCAATATCCATAAGAGTTTGTGCCCTTTCTATTATCTCAGCTATTATATTGGATAGTCTATCAAATAAAAATAAAGTAATAGCATAAAAAATGCTTGACTTTTATGTAGAAAAAACTTATAATGACGTTAGATAAGTCGAAAAAGAAGTAAGGATGGAGGAAGAGTAATCATGAGCTGTTCATATTATACCCACAGGCATGGCTATTACTGCATGAAGAAGAGCGACAACGTAAACGAGGACATTTACGACAAATATTGTAGCGGCTACATTAGCTATGAAGATTGTCCGATTTACAAAGATGAAGGTTCCTCTGGCTGTTATCTTACTTCCGCTTGTACAGAAGCAATGGGCTTGCCTGATGACTGCGAAGAACTGATGACCCTTCGTAAATTCAGGGACGAGTGGTTGGCTGAGCAGCCTGGCGGCAAAGAGATGATTCAGGAGTACTATCGGATTGCGCCAGAGATCGTCCAGTCAATCGAAGCAAAAGAGGATAGAAAGCAGGTGTTTCAGAGCATCTATGAGGAGATGGTATGTCCCTGTGTGAAGGCAATCCAGGAGGGAAAATTCCAGGAAGCGTGTGATCTGTATGAGAAGATCACGAGAGAACTGGAAGCAAAATATAAAAGTGAGGAGAGCAATCAATCATGACTGTTGGAGAAGCAATCCAGGCTGCTAATAGCGGAGACACCGAAGCTATGTATCAGCTAGGCCAGTATTATGCGGAACGTGAAGAATATGAGGACGCGCAGGCGTGGTATTTGATGGGAGCAGAAGCTGGGGATGTTCGCTGTATGAAATTAGTGGCTTCTACAGGCACTTTTCTGGCTTGCGTAGCGCGAGTATTAAACAAGGTTTCTCCTGCTACTTGTGTCCAGAAATTGGAAACTAGCCTTTTCTGGGCCGAACAGGCTAAGGCGCATGGAGCAGACGATGGTTTTTGTGAGACAATTAGATCAATCAAAGGGGAGCTTGGGAGTAGCTATTATCTAGCATTCGCAAGTGAACAAAATAAAACGGAATATCTCTACCGAGCGGAAGAAATGCTTAGGGCCAATTATCCAACTCAAGATGCGGAACACAAAATGTTTTTTGCACTTACACTCCATGATAAGGGATGTTTGGAAAACGGATTAAATGACGAAGATGCTGTTTTACTCTTTAACTTGTTGAAGGACTGTACTACCAACCACCTGGCAAAGTTGGATTTTGGAAGTATACTCTGTTACTTTTTGGGAGAAGCCTATCTGAAGGGGCGCGGTTGCCAGAGGGATGATAACTTGGCCCATCAATGGTTTTCTACTGCACAGGCAATGGGCTTTAACTGCCGGGAAATGCTGAGCCGCTTTAAGAAAAAGTTGTTTGGCGGGTATGTGTTCCAAGGGTAAGATGATACAACAATAAGACGCACACCGAGCGGAATTTGCTTCGGTGTGCGTTTTGCTGTTCAAAATTTGTCGTTCAATTTTCGCTCTGCGGTTTTAAAAACGCTGGCAGATTTCTGCGGCTGTATAAAATGCGGCGGACTTCCATGACGTGTTCAATTACGACATAGAAAATCGTGTAGTTCTTTACATTGATTGGGTAATAGGGGTACTTCCTTTTTTTCGTGGACGGATACGGTGCGACGGATTTTGGGTAGGACAACCGTGTAAAAATCGCTTCTCTGACAGCGTCTACAAAGGCATCCGCAGCAATCGGATTTTCCAGTTGGTTGCAGATGTAATCTACGATTTCATTTAAGTCTGTCTCGAAGAGCGGGAGGATGCGAAGCTCATACTTTGTCTCGTTCATGGATGCGTCCTTTCACGCGCTGAAAAACCTCGTCCGCGGTATAGCGGATGGGAGAGGCTTCGGCGGCATGGTCTGCTTCGTCCAGCTTTTGTTCGATGGGGTCCGTCAGCGCGGCGTACTGCTCCAGACTCATCACGACCATGGAGCCATACCCGTTTTTGGTCAGAAAAACCGGTTCTTCCTGGGATAACACCAGATGTTCGATCTCAGAAAAACGGTTTCGCAAATCGGAGATCGGGCGAATGTTGATCATAGCGATCCCTCCTTTTGATGGCTTTATTTTATCATAATTTTATCAAAATTCAACCGCACACCAAGCGAAATTTGCTTCGGTGTGCGGTTTCTTTTTGGGAACGTATCTGTTTTGATCTTGATTTATTCAGGGGGATGGTGGAAGGTGTTTTTCCAGAAGTGGGCTTCGGCCTGGCGGGAGACCCATTTGCCCAGGAGATTGCCCAGGACGGTACAGCCGGCGCCCACGAACACAAAGGCCAGCACCATCATGCTGCCCCGCGCCTGCGCGTAGCGGAACAGCAGAAGAAGGCCGAGGACCAGCAGAAACAGGCCGACAGCCAGGAGAAGGGGAAAGAATTTTTGGGGTTTCATCCTTGTTTACCTCACAGTTTAGGCCCTGGGGTTGCTTCCGAAACAAGGACCAGGGAAAGGGGAAGAAAGGGAATGTGGTGTCTACGAAAAGTATAGCTTGCGGCTACTTTTTTGTCAAGGAGTAATTCCCTGGAATTCAAAAAAATGGTAAACCAAACAGAGGAGCTGCCCCCTGCCATGTCTGGAAAACTTGGCAGGGGGCAGCTCGAAGAAGAAAGAAATCGAAAGTGGTGTCGAAGTGCGGCGAAGAGCGTTAATCAGACAGGGCGTTCTTCTGGGAGACGGGGGTCTTCTTGTCGTAGCAGGCGAAGGCTTCGTCCACCATCTGCTTGTCCGGCTTGGCGGTAAACAGGCTGACCACCGGCACGATGATGAGCCCGGCCAGCATGGCAAAGGCGCCGCAGTTGATGGGGGACTGGAGCAGCGTGGGGAAGGCAAAGGCCCCGGTGGAGTTGGAGATCAGGTTCAGGCACATGAGAATGGTGCCGAACAGGAAGGACACCCAGCAGGCGGCCTTGGTCGTTTTTTTCCAGTACAGGCCGTACAGGAAGGGGGCCAGGAAGGCGCCGGCCAGGGCGCCCCAGGACACACCCATGAGCTGGGCAATGAAGCTGATGGAGTGCTTATACTGGACGATGGCGATGACCATGGAGATCACCACGAAGACCACGATGAAGCAGCGCATGATAAACACGGCCTCTCTGTCGTCCATCTTCTTGATGATGTTGCCCCGCAGCAGATCGATGGTCAGGGTCGAGGAGGACGCGATGACCAGAGAGGAGAGGGTGGACATGGAGGCGGACAGGACCAGGACCACCACCACGGCGATGAGGATATCCGGCAGACCGGAGAGCATGGCGGGGATGATGGCGTCGTAGCCGTCGGCGGCGATGTCCAGCTTGTCGGAGAACAGCCGGCCGAAGCCGCCCAGGAAGTAGCAGCCGCCGGAGATGACCAGGGCGAAGAGGGTGGAGATGATGGTCCCCTTGTGGATGGCTTCCTCCGACTTGATGGCGTAGAACTTCTGGACCATCTGGGGCAGGCCCCAGGTGCCCAAACTGGTCAGGACCACCACGCCCAGGAGGTTGATGGGGTCCGGGCCGAAGAAGGAGGCGTAGATACCGGGGACGGTGCCGTTGAGCACCTCAGGATCAGAGACGGCAGCCATGCTGTGCAGGGCTTCCGTAAAGCCGCCCTGGCTGTGGAGCACGGCGGCAATGACGGCGACGATGCCCACCAGCATGACGCAGCCCTGGACGAAGTCGTTGATGGCTGTGGCCATGTAGCCACCGGCGATGACGTAGATGCCGGTCAAAATGCCCATTAAGATGATACAAACGGTGTAGTCGATGTGAAACGCCATGCCGAAGAGACGGGAGAGGCCGTTAAACAGGGAGGCCGTGTAGGGGATGAGGAAGACGAAGACGATGATGGACGCACCGATCTTCAGGGACTTGCTCTGGAACCGCTGGCCGAAGAACTGGGGCATGGTGGCGGAGTTAAAATGCTGGGTCATGATGCGGGTCCGCCGACCCAGCACGACCCAGGCCACCAGGGAGCCAAGAATGGCGTTGCCGATGCCCGCCCAAGTGGCGGCCACGCCGTACTTCCAGCCAAACTGGCCCGCGTAGCCCACAAAGACCACGGCGGAGAAGTACGAGGTGCCGTAGGCAAAGGCCGTCAGCCACGGGCCGACCGACCGGCCACCCAACACAAAGCCGTTCACGTCTGTGGTGTGCTTGCGGCAGTAAATGCCGATGCCCACCATGACTGCGAAGTAGATCACAAGAAGCGCGATTTTCACAGGGATACCTCCGTTCGGGATAACTTTAGTGCTTTCAAACTTTAACACCAAAAAGGTAGAAAGTCAAGGCGTTCCGACGGATTTTTTGGAAAAGCCGCGTTTTTTGCCGAAATGGTCTTATTCCAGGGTCGCGTCCACCAGATGGCAGTACAAAATGCCGTTTTCGTTGTAGGTCTGGAAGGTCCCGGTGACGGTGATCTCTGCGTCCACCGGAGGATAGGATTCCGCTCCGGGATCTCCGGCCAGGACGAACTCGATGCCCTGGGAACAGCAGGCGGTGGCATCAAAAATGATGCAGGTATAGTAGACTCTGGCCTCCTGCCCGTCCACGGCCACGGACTCGAAGGTACTGCAAAGCCCGTTCATCCGAACGACTTTCCCAATATAATTTTCGGGGGTCATCATCATGTTGTAGACCTCGGAGTAGACCATGGTGCGGCTCAGGGCAGTGAGGTCTATGTTGATCCCCGGAGTAGAAGAGAGCGGAGTCTCTTCCGGCGCAGGAGCTGTCTGGGCTGCCTGTTCTGGGGCTGTTTGCGGCGGTGTCGGGGCAGATGCGTCACCGCAAGCTGCCAGGGAAAGGAGAAGAGACAGCAGAAGCAAGAGAGAGAAAACCGGTTTCATGCCCGACCACCTCCCACCAAACGACCCAGGATGCAGAAGACCAGAAAGATCAGAATGTCCACGGCTACGATGGTAGAGCCAACGGGCGTCCCGGCCAGGATCGCCAGCAGGATGCCGAACCCGGCGCAGCAGACGGACACCACCGCCGAGCAGACCGTCACCGAGAGAAACGTCTTGTACAGCCGCATGGCAGAAAGGGCCGGGAAGATGACCAAGGCGGAGATGAGCAGGGAGCCGACCAGGTTCATGGCCAGCACGATGACCACGGCGATGACGATGGCCAGGAAGAGATTGTACCGCTGGGTCTTGGTCCCCACGGCCCTGGCAAAGTCCTCGTCGAAAGTCACGGCAAACACTTTATGATACAACAAAACGAACAGGACCACGACCACCAGGGACAGCCCGGCGCACAGCCAGACCTCCCGCAGGGTCAGGGTCAGAATGGACGTGGAGCCAAAGAGCGTGCTGCACACATCTCCGGAGAGATTGGAGGAGGGGGTGAAGAGGTTCATCAGCAGATAGCCCACGGCCAGCGCCCCCACCGAGAGCATGGCAACGGCGGCATCGCCTTTGATCTTTGTGTTGTTTCCGGTGCGGAGCAGGAGAATGGCGCAGACCGTCGTGATGCCCAGGGTCAGGGGCATGTCATCCGTCATGCCCAGCACGGCGGCCACGGCCATCCCGCCAAAGGCCACGTGGGACAGACCGTCCCCGATGAAAGAGAAGCGCTTGAGCACCAGCGTCACCCCCAGCAGGGAGGAGCACAGCGCCACCAAAAGCCCCACCACCAGGGCATAGCGGACAAAGGGGTAGGCCCAGTACAGGGCCAGCTTTTCTGTCAGCACGTTCATTGGGCCGCACCCCCCTTCCGGGCGGCGAAAAGCCGCCCCTCTGGGCTGGTTCGGTAGGCGTCTGCCGTGCCGAAAAAGACCGTCTGCCCGATGTGCAGGATGTGGCTGGCCGCGTCGAGGGCGGCGGTCAGATCATGGGAGATCATAATGACGGTGATGCCGTCCTGGTGGTTCAGGCGGGCGATGAGCTGATACAGCTCCGCCGTAGCCTTGGGGTCCAGCCCCGCAGTCGGCTCATCCAACAGCAGCATGGAGCGGGTGGCGCACAAGGCGCGGGCCAGCAAGACCCGCTGCTGCTGGCCGCCGGACAGCTCCCGGTAGCAGCGCCGGGCCAGGGGGGCGATGTGCAGCTTTTCCAGGGTATGTTTCGCCAGCTGCTTCTCCGCCCGGCGGTAAAAGGGGCGTCTGCCGCAGCGCCCCTGGCAGCCGGAGAGCACGATCTCCCATACAGAGGCAGGGAAGTCCTTTTGGACTTGGGTCTGCTGCGGCAGATAGCCGATCTCGTTGGGTCTCAGCCCGTCGCCTGTCAGGACCTTGCCCCGGATGGGCGGCTGGAGGCCGAGAATCGTTTTCATGAGCGTACTTTTTCCAGCGCCGTTTTCCCCCACGATGCAGAGGTAATCGCCGGAACGGACGGAGAAATTCAGATCTTGTAGCACGGCCTTTCCCTCATATCCAACGGAAAGGTCCTGGCAGGTGAGCTGAGCCATGATCTCACCCCCTTAGTTCAGTGCTTCGTTCAGCACGCTGAGATTTTTCTCCATGACCGAGAGGTAGGTCGTGCCGGCCTTCACGTCATCGGACGTGGTGGCCTGCATGGAGTCCATGGTCAAAACTTTTTGATCCTTCTTCTTGGTGTTCTGCACGATGGTCTCGGCGATCTTGTGCTGGGTGCCCTCGATGGTTAGCACGCAGGGCAGGGCCAGCTCGTCCACTTTCTTGGCCAGGAAGGAGACGGTCTCAAAGCTGGCCTCGCTCTCGGCGGAGCAGCCGGCGAAGGCGGCGTAATAGGTCAGGCCGTAATCATCCACCAGATAGCGGAAGGGAAAGCGGTCGCCGAAGAGCAGCGTTTTGCGGGCAGCGGCGTCTACGGTCTGCTGGTAGCGCTGGTCCAGCTGGTCCAGCTTTTGCAGATAGGTGGAGGCGTTGGCGGTATAGACGTCCTTGTGGTCGGGGTCCAGCTCGCCCAAGGCGTTGGTGATGGCAGTGCAGAGCGTTTCCGCATTGCGCAGCGACAGCCAGACGTGCTCGTCGTACTCCTTTTCTTCATGCTCCAGCATATCCTCTGCGATCTCGTCGCCGGTCATGTCGGAGGGGTAGTAGGTGGGCCAATTCTCCATCTCTTCAGACAGAGCGTCAAAGCCGCCGTTCCCGGCGTAGATGTGGAAGTGCTCCGCTTTACCAGGGGCAATGCCGTGGTCACTGAACTGAACATACTTGGGGGCACCGGAGTCACCGCTGGTGGCCTCAAAGAAGTAACGCACGCCGCGGTTGCCGGATTCATAGTCGTAGATCTGATAGCCCTTGTACTGGTAAGTCGCTTTGCTGGAAACCCCGTTTTTCACGAACTCCATGGTACCGGCGTCGCCATCAATGACGATCTTTTCCACGTCGGTCTTGTAGCCGGTTTCATAGTAGGAACGATATTCTTCGGCAGTCTTATCGCCGTTTTCTGCTTTGCGTTCCATGACTTGATCCAGAGTACCGTCTTCCAGGTAGGGGTAAACGGACTGCCAGTCACCCGTCCAGTCGGACAGGGTACGATCCTGCACATCGCTGTCCGCAAAGTGAGAATAGCCGTGGTTATGGCCCTCTTCTGCCTGCATACCAGGCATGGCTTCCTCAGTTTTGGTGGTGCCACCCAGTACCTCCATGAGGTTAATGACCTTCTGGTCGGGGTTGGCGGATTCTTTCAGGGCGTCGTCCACCCACTCGTCGGACTCGCCGCCGACGTAGAGGAAGAGGTCGCAGTCAGCGATCTTGGCGATGTCGTCGGCGGTGGGCTGGTAGCTGTGCAGGTCCACGCCGTTGTCCAGGAGCATGGTGAGGTCTGCGCGGCCGGCCTGGTCGCCTAAGATCTCGCGGACCCAGTCGTATTCAGGGAAGATGGTGGTGACGATGCGGAGCTTGCCGTCGTCCTGAGAGGCGGCAGCGTTTGCTTCGCCGATGGTGTTTTCCTGGCCGCAGGCCGCCAGCAGGGAGACAGCGAGGGCCAGAACGAGAACCAGAGCAATGATTTTTTTCATAGGAAGTAACCTCCAAAATAAGCATAAAAAGTAAAAAATGGGCGCAAAAAGACAAGGGTTGCGGGAACGCCGCAAAAGCCTGCCCCATGCAAACAAAATGAGGCAGACTGACACCCTTGTCGATACGGTTTATGCTTAATCGGAGAGCTTGACTTTCAGAGAGACCAGCGTCAGGGACGGGGTACGAACCACATACGTTCTGACGCGCTCCAGCAGGAACCAGGTCAGCGAAAGGACTGCGGCCGCGGCAGCACCGCCGAAGCCCAGGTCCTTCAGGAAATGCTGGCAGGCGTTGAGCTGGTGGCAGATGGCGCAGTTGTCCCCCACGCAGTCGTGGTGGGATTCCTTGGCAATATAGGCCACGGAGGTCAGCATGACAAAGGCCACGGCGATGGTCAGCAGCGTGGTCAGAAAACGGTTGCGCTTTGTCATGGAACTCCCTCCTTCGCTCATGCAGGCCCGCCAAACGATGCCTGCTTGGAAATCGCAGATAGTATAGCGCGGAAAGAATAGGTTGTCAATCCCGAAAAAGACGAAAAATTTCCCCTCTGCATGAGAACAGAGGGGAAATTTGAGGAAAAATCGGGTTATTTCGTGGCCCAGTTGCCGGTGGCCATGGCGGTGAGGTAGGCGTTGATGAAGCCGTCTAGGTCGCCGTCCATGACGGCGTTGACATTGCTGGTCTCGTAGCCGGTGCGGGTATCCTTGACCAGGGTGTAGGGCATGAAGACGTAGGAGCGGATCTGGCTGCCCCACTCGATCTTGAGCTGGACGCCCTTCAGGTCAGAAATTTTCTCAGCCTTTTCCTGCATCTGCAGCTCGACGAGCTTGGCGCGGAGCATCTTCATGCAGTTGTCTTTGTTCTGGAACTGGCTTCGCTCGGTCTGGCAGGAGACGACCACGCCGGTGGGCAGGTGGATCAGACGCACGGCGGAGGAGGTCTTGTTGACGTGCTGGCCGCCGGCACCGCTGGCGCGGTAGACCTGCATCTCGATGTCCTCCGGCCGGATCTCGATGTCGGCGTCCTCTGGCAGGTCAGGCATGACCTCGACAGAGGCGAAGGAGGTCTGCCGACGGGCGTTGGCGTCGAAGGGGGAGACGCGGACCAGACGGTGGACGCCGTGTTCCCCGCGGAGATAGCCGTAGGCATTCTCGCCCTCGATCATAATGGTGGCGGACTTCAGGCCGGCTTCGTCGCCCTCCTGATAGTCCATGATCTTATAGGTGAAGCCGTGGCGCTCGGCCCAGCGGGTGTACATCCGGTAGAGCATCTGCGCCCAGTCCTGGGCCTCGGTGCCGCCTGCGCCGGCATGAAACGCGAGAATGGCGTTGGAGGCATCGTATTCGCCGGTGAGCAGGGTCTGGAGCCGGGCGGACTCCATGCTCTGGATGAGGGTGGCGTATTCTTCCTCCAATTCGGGGAGGAGGGACTCGTCCTCTTCCTCGTTGCCCATCTCGCACAGGACCATCATGTCGTCCCAGGAGGAGCGGCGCTTGGCCTGGGACTCCAGCTTGTTCTTTTCCTGCTTGAGCTTTTGCAGGACTTTCTGGGAGTTCTCAGGGTTGTCCCAAAAGCCGTCGGCAGCGCACTGGGCCTCTAAGAAATCGACCTGACGAGCGGCCTCGTCCAGGTTCAGGGCCTGCTCCAGATCATCCAGCTGGGGGAGCAGGTTGTTGAGTTTGACTTTATATTCGTCAAATTGAAGCATCGTTACGATCACTCACATTCTGATATAATTAGCTGGTTCATTATATCCGAAGTTTTGGAAAAAAGCAACCGAAATACAAGGAAAAACCTGACTTCCCCCGAAAAAACGCCGGGAGGCCCGACGAAGCCCCCTCAGCGGTTGCTGACGGTGGGGGCCTGGGTCTCCCAGCGGAAAATGAAATCGTCCAGGTCCTGGACTTCCGTCCGCCGTTCGTCGGGGGCTGCGGGAAGGGAGCGGCAGAGCGGCTCGGCCTGGACAAGAGCGGCGATGGGTTTGCGTTCGTTTGTGGTGTTGTTGCTGGTGTAGCACATGGAAATTTCTTCCCCTTTCTGATGGAAAATGCTCATCCAGACCATTCTATGCAGGGCGGGGGAGAGTATGCCAAAAACTTTTTTGAGAAATTTGAAAAAAGTGCTTGACAGATAGGCGGGGTGCATGGTATAGTAATTAAGCACTTGAGAGAGCGCAGCGCTAGAGATGCCGGAGTGGCGGAATTGGCAGACGCCTGGGACTTAAAATCCCATGGGAGCAATCCCGTGCCGGTTCGACCCCGGTCTCCGGCACCATATCGCGGAGTAGAGCAGTTGGTAGCTCGTCGGGCTCATAACCCGGAGGCCGCAGGTTCAAGTCCTGTCTCCGCAACCATAAAACGTCCTGTTTTCGTAGGAAAATGGGACGTTTTCTTTACATATAAGGAAAAATTGTAGGGGATCAACTTGAAAATTCTGGAATGTTGACCCCAATTTGACCCCAACAGGGCAAAATCATAGCATTTATGATGGAGGGCTAACAGATGGACAAGACAGATAAGTTTGAGTGGAACGTTGGAGAGCAGGAGATTTATCCGATCGATTATACACAGGAGGAACTTCGTGAAGCAAACAACAACAAGATATCGAAAATAGGTCATGCAAACATCCGAAAACGTGTGGTGATGCAAAAATGGCAGGAGAATTTTGGAAAAGAAATTAGCTATATGAACGCTGATGAGATAGAGATATATGAAGAATTAACGTTCAGAATACCAATTGAGACATGGGAATTTTTTACTGCATATGCATTGATCGCACAAATAGAAAAAAAGGGGATTGATGGGTCAAAGAATCCATCTGATTTTCTTGTTCATGTGATCGCAGATGCCTTTAATAAAGCTGGGCAAGAGGATACTTTTTTCTCTCGCACAGCTTATGAAAATGCTGGTATTCAAAATATTCTGCTTTCAGAATTTTGGAAACAGGAAGTTGAGCCGAGAATTCAAGTAGTGAGAGACCATTTGAAAGAACTGGACTCTGCACTCATACTGCAGACAATGGTCAGCTTGGCCAAAACGTTGGATGATGCGATTGTTCAATTAAAACATCCTAAAGAGAAGAGAACAGAAACAGATGTCATAGACGACCTTTTGCGTGATTTAATGCGCTTCCGAGAAAAAAGAAAAGGCCATGCGGGGCCGTATGCGGTATATCAGGTGCCAGATTTGGAGTTTCGGGATAAAGATGGCACTCTCCATACTATGCAGGAAACATTTGATAGAATAAAGAAAAAAGAACCGAACTTCAAGAGTGAGATCATCAATGAGGCGAGGGAAGCGTATTTGAATCACTTGATGAAGCAATGCCCAAAAGGTGACTTCCAAAAGGGATACCAAGGCTGGTTAGCTTATATGGAGATCAGCCAAAAATATAGGAAACGAGCAGAGTGGGAAGAGGTAGTAACTCGGGACTGCAAACAAATGTTTGGTCAGAGAGCGGGAAACTATACCCTTGAGGATGTACTTCCCAAATGTGATTTTTCGGAAAAAGAATATGAACTGGGATATCTGGCGCATTGGATTCGGGAACATGTGGAAGAAATGTACTGGGCGGCTTTTTCGGAACTGGAGAAAGCCTATCAATATCTTGGTTACTTGAGCAGTGCAAGACGGTACCGCAGTATATCGTTGACAGAAGCGTGCAAAAAACGACAGGAGGAACTGATTAACAAGGCCAGAAATGTTACGAATGATCTGATTCCGGCAATGGATGGGCTGGAAAAAACATTAACTGACAATCCCATCTTCAACTTGATTGTGGGACAAAACCAGCTTATTGCTGACCTAACAGAGGTACTGCAAGAGAAAGTGCAGTGCACAATTACTCTGGAAGGAAATGGGCCTATTGGAAAGCGAGTAGAACGCGCGTTGGATGTTTTTTGCTCCATGTGGCGATATGTGTGCAGCAAATGGCCATCAAAAAGACGGCTGTTGAAAGACCTCAATCTTGAACTGCTCCAAATGCTTCAGGAGAATGATCTCTCTGCGTTGGCAAAAGTGCTGGCTGAAGAAAGCCTGAAAGCATCTGAATACTTTAAGGATCAGATTGCGAAGGGGAATGAGGGCCCAGTTACAGATCAGGATCGGTATGTCCATCATCTTAAATGCCTGACAGATTTTATAAAAAAGGAAGCACAAAAGGGATATGACGAACTTGTAGACAGTGTATTTGAGTTGCTCAATGGCATGGTCTATATCTTGCTGCGACAGCTCGTTGAACGATGTGTTCCAAAAATCTGCGATGAAATAGAATTTCTCCAGAAGGCGCATATGGAGATACAAGAACTTGCGGAAAAAGGAAACCGTGAATGAAAAATCAAGGATCGGAGCAGAGATGAAGCAACGCACCTATTTAGCCATCGATCTAAAGTCATTCTACGCCTCTGTAGAATGTCGGGAGCGTGGTCTGGATCCGCTGGACACGAATCTGGTCGTTGCAGATGAGAGCAGAACGGAGAAGACGATCTGCCTTGCTGTAACGCCATCCCTCAAGTACTATGGAGTCTCAGGGCGTGCGCGATTATTTGAAGTGAACCAGAAAGTCCGGGAAGTCAACGTCAGGCGACAGCGCACAGCACCGGGGCGCCGATTGGAAGGCTCCTCTACGTCTTTCCATGCGCTGCAAAAGGATCCGTCCCTTGCTCTGGACTTCCTGATCGCCCCGCCGCGCATGGCTTATTATATCGAGTACAGCACCCGCATCTACAAGGTCTATTTGAAGTACGTCGCACCAGAAGACATCGTGGCCTATTCGATCGATGAGGTCTTTTTGGATGTCACAAATTATCTGCACATCTACCAGCTTTCTCCCCGGGAACTGGCAAAGAAAATCATCCTGGATGTATTCCAAACCACGGGAATTACAGCAACAGCCGGCATTGGAACGAATCTCTTCCTTGCTAAGGCAGCGATGGACATCGTAGCAAAGCATATTCCGGCAGATGCAAATGGTGTCCGTATCGCGGCACTGGATGAAATGAAGTTTCGGAGAGAGCTGTGGTCCCATCGGCCCCTTACGGATTTCTGGCGCGTAGGACGTGGTACCGCGAGAAAACTAGAAGCACATGGTATGTTTACAATGGGAGATGTGGCGCTGTGTTCTGAGAAAAATGAGGAATTGCTCTATCATCTCTTTGGGAAAAATGCAGAGCTGCTCATCGACCACGCCTGGGGATGGGAACCCTGTACCATTGCGGCGATCAAAGCCTATAAGCCAAGCACAAATAGTCTCAGTTCCGGGCAGGTCTTGCAGTGTCCCTATGAGGCAGAGAAGGCAGAACTTGTCCTTCGGGAAATGGCGGATGCACTCTCCTTGGATTTGGTGGAGCAGGGCTTGGTCACGGACCAAATCGTTTTGACTGTGGGGTATGACCGAGAAAATATCACAGATTCAGAACGGAGAAGGCAGTACACAGGAGCCATTGAACTGGACCGATATGGCCGCAAAGTGCCAAAACAGGCCCACGGCTCTATCCGTTTGGACGGACACACCTCTTCAACGAGAAAGATCATAGGGGCTGCCTTGAAACTATTTGATCAGATCGTAGATAAGAGTCTGCTGATTCGCCGCATGTATATTGTGGCAAACCATGTGATCGGAGAAGCGGATGCGCCGGAGAAAGAGCAAGGTTTTGACCAATTGGATCTGTTCACTGACTATGCTGCTTTGGAAGCGGAGCAAGAAGCAGAACGAGTCAGTCTGGATCGGGAACGGAAACTGCAGGAAGCAACTCTGGCGATTAAGAAGAAGTTCGGGAAAAACGCGATCCTGAAGGGGATGAACCTGGAAGCAGGTGCAACCGCGAAAGATCGGAATGCACGGATCGGAGGGCATAAGGCGTGAATTCAAACTACGAGGAGATCCTACATCTTCCACACCATGTTTCCAAAACACACCCACAGATGCCAATGCATGACCGAGCGGCACAGTTTGCCCCTTTTGCAGCGTTGACCGGATATGCTACTGCTGTTCAAGAGGCCGAGCGGCAGAGCAAAGAAGAAACTAGGCAGGACACAAAATAAACGAACAAAATGGATCCCCAGGAGCATGACAAACAAATGCTCCTGGGGATTTTTTACTCTTCCGTGCCGTCTTTCACCACGCAGTGGTCCAACGCATAGCTCAAAAATGTCCCGATCAGTTCGTTTCGGCTGCGGTTCGTTTGGGCGGAGACTTCATCGATCCGGGAGACAATTTCTTCCCGGATGCGGATGGAAAAGACTTTGTAGCCATCCTCTCCTTTGGCTCGTTTCGGCTTGATAATCAGCTCTTTGTCTGCCATGGGATCACCTCATTCGAGCATAGTCTATGCTTGCAAAGAAGAGGTAGATATGCTATAGTTTATGTTATAAAATGAGTTATAAACAGGAAACAGGAGGAAATTTGAAAAATGATGGAGCAAGTATATGGAACAACAGAAGATCAGATCCGAGAGGTGAAAAGCATCGCCAGACGATTTGTGGGAAAAACCAAGAACTACCAGGGCTTTTCCCAGAGTTTTAAAACTTCTGTGGAAGAGCAGGTAAACAAAAAAGTCCTTGGCCTGCTGCAGAAACAGAAGCCCAAGGTCCTTGTGTACGGCATCTACAACGCCGGAAAGAGTACTCTGGTCAACGTACTCTGCGGAAAAGAGGTTGCAGAAGTGGGGGACCGTCCCTTTGTATTTAGGGGCTGCCTCTTTATGAGACAGCCCCATAAGGATATTCGAGGTTAGTGGTGGTGGGCGGGGGAGGCATATCCTCAAAAGACCGCAAAAAGTCAGGGCATCCGATGCCCGTACTTAGAGGGATGAGTGTGGGCTGCCTTTGGACAGCGTCGACAGTGCCGCAGATGTGAGGATACCTCATAAGAACCGCCTGTCCCGGCTTGGAGCCATGTTTTTTCATTGTCGTGCAGGTTCGGACTCTCCGCTCAAAGCAGGAGATCACGACAGAAAAGCGGAGAGATTGCTGTATCGCAGTCTCTCCGCTTTCGACATGGATGGCTGTTCAGAAGCTCTGAACAGGGGGAGGTATCAGATGGTGTGTTCTCAGTGGCCGAATGCCTGCTGGATCTTACTTAGGTGGATATAAAATGCTGCTTCAACTCGCATGTTTGTTGCCTGCCGATTGGCCTCTTGTTCCTACATTTTGCTGACAACAGCCCTGATATCTACCACTATAAAGGCTATCCCTCGCTTATTCATCTGCCTCCGATCATCCTTCTGGTAATCGCTCATTTGTATGCTTCTGTCGATAGCTGGACCATAGTTGAAGTCCCACTGGGACAAACGGGCTGGTAACGTCACATAGCTGCTGCGTTCAGCCGGATACATCTGTTCCTGTGTTCATTTTTGAAATATTGCTGATAGTTCCTTGCATGAGAACTGCTGACCGCTTGCGTCCTATTTTTCAAACAGGTGCAGCAGGTATCCGTAGCCCTCGGCCTCCATCCTCTCATATGGGACGAAGCGCAGGGCTGCGCTGTTGATGCAGTAGCGCACGCCGTTGGGCGACTCCGGGTCGCCGGTGAACACATGACCGAGATGGGAATCTCCGGCGCGGCTTCTGACCTCCGTGCGGCGCATTCCGTGGCTCAAATCCTCTTTTTCCACCACGGCGGGGCCCTCGATGGGCTTGGTAA
>OLRQ01000917.1_pt1 | contig 27026 bp, 15 predicted proteins | sample 1671971 | NCBI WGS metagenome assembly OLRQ01 (sample SAMEA3136631, study PRJEB25190) | human gut metagenome | biome: human gut; feature: human-associated habitat; material: faeces | place: Austria | collected 2013
CTGCGCATAATAGTCACCCCTCTTTCGATTGGGCCGCGTCCAACAGGGCGCGGATCTCGGCCGCTTCGGCGGCACTGATGGGCTTCGAGTTCAAAAATGCGGCCACGAAGCGCGGCAGGCTGCCGTCAAAGGTCTTGTCCACCACGGCGGCGCTCTCGGCGCACTGCACTTCCTCCTTTTTTACCAGGCTGGTCACAGTGCCGCCCTCGTTTTGCAGAATGCCGCGCTCGCACAGCTTTTTCAGCACGGTATAGGTGGTGCTTTTTTTCCAACCCAGCTCGGCGGCAGAAAGTTTGACCAGCTGGCCGCTGGGCAGGGGCTCGTTGTCCCACACCAGGCAGGCAAACCGGTATTCAGCTTCGGCTAAATGGTTCATGGTTTTCTCCTTTGGTCTACATGGATAGACTTCTTCTATTTGTAGTCTATCACAGTAGACCAAAATTGTCAATAAAAAATGCTTTCCCCCACCTAGGGTGTATCTGATAAGTCAAAAGTGCTGGAAAATTCGCTGAAAAGCAACAGCTGCAAGGCGCGAATCCGCTGCAATACTGGATGTATTGCAAGGATGAGCAACGCAGCAGATGTGCTTTTTAGTAGAATTGAACAGCGCTGAGGACTTTTCAGATACACCCTAAGCAGGGGAAAGCAGAAATTAAATTACCTTATGCTCCATCCATTTGCCGCTATAAAACCGTACCCCAAACAAAATACTCCGGCAGATCCAATCCACAAACATGCCAAACCATACGCCGGTCAACCCCATGTGCATCTGCAGCACAAAGAAATAGCTTAAAATCACGCGGAACACCCACATGCTGGCGATACTGACGAGCATCGTAAACTTGGCATCGCCGCCGCTGCGCAGGGCGTTGGGCAGGGTAAAGCTGGGGGCCCAGAACACCACGCAGAACACGCTGAACCAGTGCACCACCACCGTGCACATGCTGGCCGCCTCGGCCGACAGGTGGAACCAGGTGATAATCTCCGGCAGCAGCAAAAACATGGCCAAATTGGTCAGCCCCAGGCCCACGATGGCAATACCGGTCAGCTGCAGGGCGTACTTTTTCGCCTGTTCCTTGTCCCCGGCACCCAGACAGCGGCCCACCACTGGGATCATGGCCAGGTTCATCGTAGCGCCGGGCACGTTGGCCGCCGTGCAAACGCTGTTGGCCACGGCATTGGCCGCAATGGCGGCGGTGCCCAGGGTCGAGGTCAGGCTGCTGACGCACAGCTTGCCGATTTGGAACATGCCGTTCTCCAAACCCGACGGCACACCGATGGCCAGCACCTTCATGATTGGCTCCTTGCGGGGGCGCAGGTCGGCAAAACCGGCCACCCGCAGCGGGTTGTGGATGTTCTGGTTCTGCAACAAGATCCACACTGCCGCAAACACGCGGCCGATCAGCGTAGCCAGCGCCGCGCCCACAACGCCCATGCCAAAGCCATAAATCAACAGCGCGTTGCCGCCGATGTTGATGACATTCATCACCAAACTGGCCAGCATGCTGATGCGGCTGTTGCCCTGGGCACGGAACAGCGCTGCGCCGCCGTTGTACAGCCCAATGAACGGGTAGGAGATGGCGCTGATGATGAAATACTGCTGCGCGTAGTGCATGACCTCGTCGTCAATGCTGCCAAACACCCCGCGCAGAATGGGGCGGGACAGCGCCAGGCACAGCACGCCCACCGCAACCGTGGAGATGGCCAGCACGCTGTACAGCTGGGCCGCGCTGCGCTGGGCGCTCTCCTGGTCGCGGCGGCCCATGTACTGGCTGGCGACCACCGCGCCGCCGGTGGCCAGTGCCGCCAGGATTTGGATAATCAGAATGTTCAGGCTGTCCACCAGCGACACGCTGGACACAGCCGCCTCGCCCACACCGGCCACCATCAGGGTGTCAGCCATGCCCATCGTCACGCTTAGGGTCTGCTCCAAAAACAGCGGCCAGATCAGCGCCACCAGCGCAGACCGCGTAAAAAGCGGCGCCTTTGCTTGCGTTGCGGTACCCATACAGGGAGTTCCTCCTTCATTTTCCTAAGGCAACACCGCACAATTCCCGCCTTATGGCTTAAGCACCGCTCCGGCGGCTGCGGCAACGCAGATGCCGCACCTCGCTCGCCGTATCGGCACTTAGAATTATGCGGTATTGTCCTATTTATCCCCGCATCTTCGCCTGGTGCCCCTCGCCCCAGGCCCATATAGTGTCCAATACGGGCTTTAAGCTGTAGCCCAGGTCGGGCAGGGTATACTCCACACGGGGCGGCACCTCGGCATAGACGGGGCGCAGCTTGTTGATTCTGTGGACAGTTACTGCGTAGGTTGTGTTGGCGCGGCGGGGGAGGGGGTGCTGCTGGTTTCAGCGCTGGCCTTGTCCAGCAGCACCTTGCACTTGCAGACCATCTCGCCGGTTTTCAGCAGGGTGGGCTGCAGGTACTCCGGGCTAAGTTCCTCACCGATGGTGGCCAGTGCCTCGGCAAAAAAGCGGTTCACCTCGTCGTCCGGCACGCCCAGCGCCAGGGCGCGGTGCGCATAGCCCGCCAGCCCGTGGACGCCCAGGAGGATGAGCACCTTTAAGCTGCGGACGTCCTCCGGTGCGTTCCAGATGTTGGCCATGTTGTAATCGGCCGTCCGCCCGCAGGGAGAGGCGCAGATGGCGCAATCGGGCACAACCTTGAACTTTTCCGCATGCACCCGGTCGATGAGCGAGAGGATTTCGGCCTCGTTGCAGGCGGCAGCCGGGCTGTTCGCCGCCAGGGCTTCGATCATCACCTGCCAGGTCGCATCGCTTACCGCAGGGGCGGTATCCGCCGCCCGCGCCAGCCCCACCAGCGCCCCGGTCAGCTCATCCTGTAAGGCGGTGGTGTTGAATGTGTTGGTATCCATAGTCCCTCGTTTGTGGTTATAAGTGTACGGCTTCCGGCAACTCCTGCACCCATACGGTGTCACCACTAACGGATTTTGAGTCGGCCCAAACCAGCGGAACCCCGCGGACTTTTTAGGAGTTTTGGGAGATTTATTTTCCGCCATTCTTTAGAAAAAAGATACCACATTTCGATATAAATGTCAAATTCCAAACGCATTTTCGGTAAGGATTATAACGACTATCTGCGGGCGGCTCGTAGACTTATGCAAGGCGGGGTCAGGGCTTGCTCATGCTGCCGGCTCAACCGTTAGTTATAATTTTATATCCACATAACGAAAAAAATCTTGAAACGATTCTGCGGCAATGCTATAATACATATTGTATTCGTTGGTATATACTGTTCAAAAAAGCTGCTGACAACCAGACGGGGATGATGCTTCCATGGTATTTTGAAATCAGCGGAGAAAGATGGGAAAGAATGAAAAACTCCGGAACGCGCAAAGCCATGCAGACCCCGATAAGGAAAAGCATCTGTGCAATGCTGTGCCTGCTGCTGTTGCTGTCAGCCTTGCTCCCCGTGAAGACTGCCGCAGAAACCGCCCCCGCCAAGGTCATCCGTGTCGGCTCGTTTGAGGACACCTTCAACTATGTCAACGAGAAGGGCGTAAGAAAGGGCTACGGCTACGAATTGCTGCAGACCTTATCCGGCTATACAGGCTGGCAGTTCGAGTATGTGAGCTGTGACTGGTCCGACTGCTTTGAAAAACTCAAAAACGGCGAAATCGACATTATGGGCGATATTTCCTATACGCCGGATCGCGCCGAGGAAATGCTGTTTTCGGACGAGCCGATGGGCGAAGAAAAATACTACCTCTACGCCGATCTTTCGCGCGAGGACATCACCGCTTCCGACTTCAAAACGCTGAACGGCAAAACAATCGGCGTTCTGATGGGAACCGAGCCGGAGGTGATGCTGACCGAGTGGGAAGAAAAATACGACCTGAAAACGCAGCACGTCAACATCGCCAACAATGAGGATGTAAAGCAAAAGCTGGCAAACCGCGAAATCGACTGCTTTGTTTCGCTGGAAGAAGCCTTCTGGACAGAGCTTGGCATCTCGACCATAACCCGCGTGGGAAGCTCCGGCATCTACTATGCAATCAACAAAGACCGCTCCGACATCAAGGAAGAACTGGACAGTGCAATGCGCGCGCTGGACGAATCGGAGCCTTTTTATACGGCGGATCTGTATAAACGGTATTTCTCGCTGGATTATACCCCCATCCTTACGGGCGAGGAAAAGGCGTGGGTCAAAGAACACGGTGCCATCAAGATGGGCTTTCTGACAAGCGACAGCGGCGTCAGCACCTATGACCCTGCCACAGGGGAGATTACCGGGACAATCACCGACTATATTCAGTTTGCCAAAGATTGTCTGGGCAATCAGGAACTGGAATTCCAGATGGTCGGTTATGACAGCAAAGAATCGGAACTCGATGCGCTGAAATCTGGCGAAATCGACATGGTTTTCCATTTCGACCAGAGTCCCAATCTGGCGGAAGAGTACCGCGTTGCCTGCACCAACACAACGTGGACCTCCAACATGATGGCGGTCACGAACAAACAGCACTTTAACGAAAACCAAACGAACCGCGTTGCCGTTCCCCAAAACAAGCTCTCGCTGACAAGGTACCTTGCGGTTTATTATCCGCAGTGGGAAATCGTGGACTGTGCTACACAGGAGGACGCGGCAAAGCTGGTCAAGGACGGACAGGCAGACTGCTTTGTCACAGGGGTCAGCAGCCAGGAAAATTACAGCAAGAAATACGACTTTTACAGCGTTCCGCTGCCAAACCCCGCCAAATCCTGCTTTGCGGTCAATAGCGGAAACCGCATCCTTCTGTCCATCCTGAACAAAACGATCAAGGCCATGCCAGCCAATATGCTTACCGGCGCGCTGGCGATGTATAAAAGCGCCGCGCGGAAGGTTACCCTTGGCGAGTTTATAAGGGACAACTTCGTTATGGTTCTGCTGGGCGGCAGCATTTTTGTGGCAGTTATTCTGCTCGCGATCCTGAAGCTGCTTCAAAAGGCGCTCAAAGCCGAGGCTGCCGCAAGAAAAGCCGCCAACGACACGCAGGAGCTGAATGCAAAATTGCAGATCGCTGCGGAAAACGCCGAGAGCGCGAACCGCGCCAAATCCACCTTCCTGTTCAATATGTCGCATGACATCCGCACACCCATGAACGCCATTATCGGCTACGCAGACCTGGCCGCCCGACATTCGGACGACCCTGCCAAGCTGAAAAAATACATGAAGAACATTCAGGTGTGCGGGCAGAACCTGCTGATGCTGCTGAACAATGTGCTGGACCTTGCCCGCATCGAGAACGATAAAACGGAGATGGAGTATTCGGTTTCGGATGTCGAGAAGGATTTCCGGAATTGCATTGCCATGTTCCGGAATCAGGCAGACAGCAAGAATCAGACGCTTACGGTGACCACGCACTTGCTGCACCCGTATATCTATGCGGATATCCCGCACCTGACCGAGGTCTGCACAAACCTTGTCAGCAACGCTGTCAAATACACAGGAACCGGCGGCACGATCCGCTGCGATGTTACGCAGAAGCCCTGCGAAAAAGCGGGCTGGTGCGATATGGTGGTCACGGTTGCCGATAACGGCATCGGCATGTCGCAGGAGTTCCAGCAGCGTATCTTTGAGCCGTTTGAACGGGAACGCACGTCCACCGTCAGCAAGGTGGAAGGCAGCGGCATCGGGATGGGCATCGTGAAAAAGCTGGTCGGGCTGATGGGCGGCACCGTGGAGGTGGAGAGCAAAATCGGTGTCGGCTCCACGTTTACCGTGACCATTCCCAGCCGCATTGCGTCCGAGGCGGAAGCACAGGCAAAACGAGAGATCAACCCCTCGGACAAAAAGTGCCTGTGCGGTACAAGAATTCTGCTGACCGAGGATAACGACCTCAATGCGGAGATTGCCGCCGAGCTATTGCAGGAGGAAGGCTGCACGGTAGACCGCGCAAAAGACGGCGTGGAATGTGTGGATATGCTGGAAAAGGCGGCAAGCGGAACGTATCAGATTATCCTTATGGATGTCCAGATGCCCGTGATGAACGGCTACGATGCGGCAAGAGTGATACGAAGGATGGACGACCCCCAAAAGGCGAATATCCCCATTGTCGCAATGACGGCAAACGCCTTTTCCGAGGACAGACAAGCGGCGCTGGATGCCGGGATGAACGACCATATCGCAAAGCCGATCGATATGAACATTCTTGTGTCGACCCTGCGGAAATACCTTTGATGCGGACAGAAAGTCGTCGTATATAAGAACGACCCATAGACCGCAATACAACCTGTAAACGAATACCGCCGGGGAGCCTTCCCGTTTTTGGAAGGCATCCCCGGCGGCTTTTTGGTTTATATAGCAGTGATTCTGACTTACAAGCCAATCTTCCCATCTGGAACCCAAGGACACGGCGGTATATAAGCTCATCACGACCAAGCCGGGCAAGGCGACATCAGAGAGATGATAGAATCACCAACGCCGCCCATTTTTCAAACAGCAATGTGTTCCGGTACAACTTTTCTGTAAGCAGCAAAAAATGAATTTATTTGAATTTATTATGATTTTTGACTTGTCCATCGACGACTTATATGGTATAATACCTGCATCCAAGTTCATAAGCAAACCCGGCGCAAGCCGGCGACGCAAAGCTATAGGGACCCATTGGGTCAGCCAGTTGCCAGCAAGAAATTGTTGCTTTTTCTGTCATCAGTAGCTTTGTGTTCTTTTTTGAAAACATGGGTTGACAAGGGTGAATGCACAACGATATGCTGACCACAGAACAGAGCGGAGCAGAGCAGAGCAACTATAATGCTCTGCCGTTTTCGGTTGCCCGCAAATATTGTTTTATAAGGTTAGATAACGCTTTCAGGTATGGGTTCGCCATACCTTGAAAGCGTTGTTTGTTTTTTAGGCGCCATACATATAAAGGTAGAGGGGATTGTACTATGAATCTTATAAAGCGAGCCGGTGTTTACAGGGAACTGGCCATTCTGACAGCGATGCTGATTCTAACGGCGCTGCTGTCTTTCTCGGCGCGTGCGGAAGAGGCGGAAAGCCAGCATGAGCGCGTGCGCGTTGGCTTTTTTGCGATGGACGGCTATCACATGATGGATGAAGATGGAAACCGCAGCGGTTACGGCTATGATTTCCTCCGCCTGATGGCGCGCTATTGGGATGCAGACTATGAGTACATCGGCTATGACAAAAGCTGGGAGGATATGCAGCAGATGCTGCTGGACGGCGAGATCGACATGGTCACTTCTGCCAGCAAAACGCCTGACCGCGAAGAATTGTTTGATTTTTCCCGTCCCATCGGAACCAGCAACGATATCCTGACGATCCGCGGCGATAATACTGCTATCGTTGAGGGGCAATACAGTACCTACAATGGGATGCGTGTTGCACTCCTGAACGGAAACTCCCGGAATGTTGAATTTGCAGAGTATGCACAGGCCAAAGGCTTTACCTACACATCGGTTTATTTCGATTCGACTGAGGAGATGGCAAAGGCCCTTCAGAACGGAACGGTCGATGCCATGGTCACCAGTTCCCTGTACAGGACAAACAACGAGCGCATCCTTGAAAAATTCGGCAGCAGTGATTTTTATGTGATTGTCAAAAAAGGAAATACCGAACTTCTGGACCAGGTAAATTATGCAATCGATCAGATGAACGCCGCCGAGGGCAACTGGAAAACGACCCTCTATAGCAAAAATTACGAAAGCGCTGATGCCAAAAATCTGGAGTATACGGAAGAAGAAAAGCGCATCATCGCCCAATATTCCAAGGACAATCCTCTTCACATCCTGTGCGACCCCACCCGGTATCCCTATTCTTATACAGAAGATGGAAAGGTAAAGGGCATTCTCCCGGACTATTTCCGGAAGATAGCGGACTATGCCGGGCTTTCCTATGAATTTCTTGTCCCCGCAACCAGAGATGAATATATCGCGTATCAAAGCGATAAGACCGCGGTAGACATCAGCATTGATGCACGATTGGATACGGACAATTACGCAGAAACCAAAGGATGGGGATTGACCGCACCCTATATCACGATGCGCATGGCAAGGGTGACGCGGAGAGATTTTGACGGGAACATCCATGTCGTCACCACGGTCAATCAGACCGTGGCCAAGTCGATCGAAGATGCATTGGCACCCGGTGCGGAAAAACTGATGTGCAGTACCCGTCAGGAGATGATGGAGGCTGTCCGTGACGGCAAGGCGGATGCAGCGTTTGTCTACTATTATATGGCACAGGCGTTTATCAACGGCGACACGACAGGCACCATGACCTACACGCCGCTGGAACAGCCCACCTTCAGCTACCGCATGGTGGTTTCCTCCCTGGAAAATCACGCGCTGGCAGGTATCCTGACAAAGGCAATGTACGCGATGCCGGAGAATCTTGTCGAGGATCTTGCGGCGCAGTACACCGCATATAAAGCGACCAATCTGACCTTTGCAGATATGCTTCGCCTGCATCCGGTTGCGGCTGTCCTTATCGTCGTATTTATCTCGTGTATGGCGGTCGCGCTGATTATTATTATGAGCCGTTTGCAGACGCGCAGAGAATTACAGCTTGCCGCCCAGCAGAAAGCAGAAGAAATGACCACCCTTGCAGAGCAGGCGCAGGCCGCCAGCAAAGCAAAAAGTGTCTTCCTTTCCAATATGTCCCACGATATCCGTACCCCGATGAATGCCATCATCGGCTTTACGAATATCGCGTTGCATCAGGATTCTGTACCCGAAATCCACAACTGCCTGAAAAAAATCGAGGACAGCTCGGATCATCTGCTGTCCCTGTTGAATGATATACTGGATCTGAGCCGCATCGAAAGCGGAAAGGTGGTATTCTCCCCGGTTCCGGCAGATATCACCGCCGTTACGGATAGTGCAATTGAGATCATAAAAGGTACCCTTCTGAACCGGAGCCTGAACTTTGAGGTACACCGTGAACCGATGGAAAATCCCTATGTCATGACGGAGCCTGTCCGCATCCGGGAGATTCTGGTCAACATCCTGAACAACGCCGTAAAATTCACCAATGACGGCGGTACGATCCGTCTAGATGTGAGCAACCGTCTGGGAGCCGATGCACAGCACAGGGTGGTTTGCTATCGAGTTCAGGATACCGGTGTCGGTATGAGCGAGAAATTCCAGACAAAGCTCTTTGACGAATTCGAACAGGAGAAAAACGACGCAAGAACGCAGTATAAAGGCACAGGTCTGGGTATGCCCATCGCAAAGAGATATGTAGAATTGATGGGCGGAACCATTGCGGTGGAAAGCAAAAAGGGAGTCGGCACGACCTTTACCGTGGAAATCCCCATGGAGCTGACAAGCTCTGAAAAGGTCGAAAAAACAAAGAAGCCGGCAAAGCGCAAAAGCCTGAAAGGGATCAAGGTGCTTCTGGCAGAGGATAACGATTTGAACGCCGAGCTTGCCGCGATACTGTTAGAGGATTCGGAGATGATCGTAACCCGTGCGGCGGACGGGCAGGAGGTTGCCGACCTGTTTGCAAATCACCCGGCGGGTACCTATGATATTATCCTGATGGACATTATGATGCCGAAAATGGACGGACTGCAGGCAGCAAAAGCCATCCGCGCCATGCAGGCGGAACGCCCGGATGCAGAAGAAATCCCCATCATTGCACTGTCGGCCAACGCTTTTGCGGAGGATGTGCAGACCTCTCTGGATGCGGGCATGAACGGTCATGTTTCCAAGCCTCTTAATGTGGCAGAGGTAGCCAAAGTCATTGCGAGAAATCTGAATAAGTCATGACAGCTTTTTGCAAATCAAGACAGGTGGTTTCTGGTAAAGATAAAAATTCAATAACCGGCGAAGCAAAGGCGCGGCTGTCAACATTTTGACAACTGTATAGCTTTTGAATATGTTTATAAAACATGGAGTGGATGTTGGAATCTTGTCGTTATCATGATAAAATATTCAAATTATCCTGTCTGACATTGCCCGCGTACTTTGCAGAACGCGGCGCACGAAACAGGAACCCCGCAAAGAAATTACAGCAGTATTTTTATAGGTCGTGATAAAAAGCCCGGGCAGCCTGCCGGATAAGGGCAGGCTGTCTTCAGGCCGTGAGGAGAACGATTGGATGAAAAAGAAACGACTGTACAAAGTTTTTGTCCTGCTTGCAGCCATGGTGCTGAGCTTGTCCCTGCTGACCGGATGCGCCGGAAAAAGCACCGAGGCAGTGCAGGCGCAGGAGGACGCCGAAACCATTCAGGTATATCTGTGGACCAACAACCTGTACGAAAAGTACGCCCCTTATGTGCAGGCACAGCTGCCGGATGTAAACATTGAGTTTATCGTGGGCAACAACGACTTGGACTTTTATAAGTTTTTGCAGCAAAACGGCGGTCTGCCGGACATTATTACCTGCTGCCGTTTCTCCCTGCACGATGCTGCCCCCTTAAAGGACAGCCTGATGAACCTTGCTACCACCAACGAGGCAGGTGCTATCTACAATACCTACCTCAACAGCTTCAAAAATGAGGACGGCAGCGTAAACTGGCTGCCCGTATGCCCCGATGCCCACGGTCTTGTGGTCAACCGCGACCTTTTTGTGCAGTACGGCATCCCGCTGCCCACCGATTACGCCGGCTTTGTCGCTGCCTGCAAAGCCTTTGAGGAAGTGGGAATCCGCGGCTATACCGCCGATTATCTGTACGACTACACCTGCATGGAAACGCTGCAGGGGCTTTCTGCTGGCGAGCTTACGACCATAGCAGGGCGCAAATGGCGCACCGCCTACAGCGACCCCGCCAACAACACCCGTGTCGGGCTGGACGATACCGTGTGGCCGGGCGGCTTCGAGCGTATGGAGCAGTTCATCCAGGACACAGGTCTTACGGCGGCGGATCTGGAGCTGAATTACGATGACGTGGTCGAGATGTTCGGCAACGGGCAGCTTGCCATGTACTTCGGCTCCTCCGCCGGTGTAGGGATGTTCCAAGAGCAGGGTATTGACGCAACCTTTTTGCCGATCTTCAGCCAGAACGGGGAAAAGTGGCTGATGACCACGCCCTACTTCCAAGTGGCATTGAACCGCGATTTGGAGCAGGATCCCACCCGGCGCGAAAAGGCGATGCAGATCCTGCACGTTATGCTGTCGGAGGGGGCGCAGAGCCAGATCCTCTCGGAAGGGCAGGACCTGCTGAGCTACAGCCAGAGCGTAAGCTACCACCTGACCGACACCATGAAGGACGTGCGCTCGGTGGTGGAAGAAAACCATATGTATATCCGCATCGCCTCCAACGATTTCTTTGCCATCTCGCAGGATGTGGTCTCCAAGATGATCGCGGGCGAATATGACGCCAAGCAAGCCTATCGAGTGTTTAATGCCCAGCTTCTGGCAGGGGAAAAGCCCGACACAAGCGACATTGTGCTGACCAGCGAAACCGCCTATTCCAATGTATTCCACAAAAACGGCGGCAATGCGTCCTTCTCGGTTATGGCAAACACGCTGCGCGGGCTTTACAGCACGGATGTGTTGGTGGCACCCGCCAGCAGCTTTACCGGCAGCGTGCTGCAGGCTGATTATACCCAAACGGCGGCGCGCGCTATGATCATGCCCAACGGGCTTATGTCGTACCAGCGCACCATGACGGGCGCCGAGCTGAAGGACACCCTGCGCGCCTTTGTGGAGGGCTGCGAGGGCGGCTTTACCCCGTTCAACCGCGGTTCCCTGCCGGTGGTCAGCGGCATCGCCCTGCAGGTACAGGAGAACGACGGCAGCTATACGCTGACCGGCGTTACCCGCAGCGGGCAGCCCCTGCGGGACGATGATACCGTTACCGTGACCTGCCTGGCGACAGAAAAGCAGATGGCACCGCTGCTGCAGGACGAAACCCGCGCGTTTGAGCGCGGGGCGGATACGGTCAAAAACCTCTGGAGCAAGGCACTTTCCGAAGGCAGCGTGATGCTTGCCGCGCCGGAAAGCTATATTACGTTAGGGGGGGGGGTAAAACGCTATGGAAGATGATAAGCGAAAACTGAAAACAAAGCGCCGTTTTCCGCGCAAAAGGCTGACCGCTGCCGCTGTTTTGCTGGCGATCGCGTTTTTTGTCTGCCTTAGCGTGCAGTACCTTTCGTTTGTATCCAAAACCGTCTACGAAGAAAGCACCGCGCATCTGGATGAAATTCTGCATAAATCCAACAGTATGCTGAGCATGATCGCCAACAAAAACATCTCCTATCTGCATTTGTGGAACGGCTTTCTGGACAGCAACCCCGATGATGCCGGAACGCAGGCGTATCTGGAGTCTGCGCAGAAGGAGCTTGGCTTTGCCGGATTCTACTTTCTTTCTTACGACGGCAACTACATGACACCCGGCGGTGAAACAGGCTATCTTGGTTTGCAGAGCAACCTCGACGAGAAGCTTGCCGACCAGAACGACATTGTGATGAACGCGGTTTTGCCGGGGCAGGAACCGATGCTGGTGTTTATCTGCCCCGAAACCAAGGGCGTCTACCGCGGCTTTGCCTACGATGCCATCGCCATCAGCCGCTACAATGCCGACGTGATGAAAACTGTGGACGAATCGGCTTTCGGCGGTGCTGCCAGCAGCTATGTCATCTACCCGGATGGGCAGGTCGTGATTGAAGATATTGCAGAGGGCGAGGAATCCATCTATAACCTTGTTGCGGTACTGCGCGATTATTCCGACCTTACCGAGACGCAGATGCAAGAGCTTGCCAGCGACTTTGCAAAAGGTGCCAGCGGAAACCGTGAGGTGACGATGGGCGGCACAAGATACTATCTGGTCTACGAGAGCGCCGGTGTCCAGAACTGGATCATGGCGGGCATTGTCCCCGTAGATGTCGTCAATGCCGGTATGAATCAGCTTTGGCTGCGCACGGTGCAGATTGTAACCGGCATTGTTTTGACGATTGCCGTGCTGATCATTCTGCTGGTTACGCGCTGGGGTCACGTCAAGCTGCGCCGCAAGGATTACGAGATTCTGTGCCGGGACGAGCTGTTCCAAAAGCTGTCCCAAAACGTGGACGACGTTTTCCTGATGCTGGATGCAAAAACCTACAAGGCAGATTATCTCAGCCCAAATATGGAACGGCTGCTGGGTCTGACGCGGGAGAGTGTGCGCAAAAATATCAATACCTTGGCGCTGCTGCACCCGAAGGATTCCCCCGACCGCACCAAGAACTTTCTGGAAGGGCTTGCGGGCGGCGAACAGCGCGAATGGGATATGGAATATATCCATCAGCAAACGGGGGAACGGCGCTGGTTCCATGTGGTTGCCATGGGCAGTGAGGTCGAGGGACAAACCAAGTACATTTTGGTTTTGTCTGACCGCACCGCCGACAGGCAGGTGAACCAGGCGCTCTCGGATGCCGTTGCCGCCGCCGAAAACGCCAACCGCGCCAAGAGCACCTTCCTTTCCAATATGTCCCACGATATCCGCACTCCCATGAACGCCATCATCGGCTTTACCACACTGGCAGTCAGCCATCTGGACGACAAGGACCGCATGAAGGAATACCTTACCAAGATACTTGCCTCCGGAAACCACCTGCTTTCGCTCATCAATGATATTCTGGACATGAGCCGCATCGAAAGCGGAAAAATCCAGCTGGACGAAACTGAGGTCAATCTGTCCGATGTGCTGCACGACATAAAAACCATCGTCAGCGGGCAGATTTACGCAAAGCAGCTGGAATTGTATATGGACGCAATGGATATTACCGATGAGGACGTCTATTGCGATAAGACCCGGCTGAATCAGGTTCTGATGAACCTTTTGTCCAACGCTATTAAGTTCACCCCCGCAGGCGGCACCGTGTCGGTGCGGGTGCGCCAGCTCGCCGGCAAGGTCGGCGGCTGCGGGCAGTATGAGTTCCGCGTCAAAGACAGCGGCATCGGTATGAGCCCGGAGTTTGCCAAAAAGATCTTTGAACCCTTTGAGCGTGAGCGAACCTCCACGGTAAGCAAAATACAGGGCACCGGGCTGGGTATGGCCATTACCAAAAACATTGTGGATATGATGGGCGGCACCATTGAGGTGCAGACCGCGCCGGAAAAAGGCTCTGAATTTATCGTTCGTGTGCCGCTGCGCGTGCAGGAAGAACACCGCAAGACGGTAAAAATCACCGAGCTGGAGGGTCTGAAGGCGCTGGTGGTGGATGATGATTTCAACACCTGCGACGGCGTGACCAAGATGCTGGTCAAGGTGGGTATGAGTGCCGAGTGGACGCTTTCCGGCAAGGAGGCCGTGCTGCGCGCACGGCAGTCCATCGAGATGGGCGATACCTATAAGGCCTATATTATCGACTGGCGTCTGCCGGATATGAACGGCATTGAGGTCACCCGCCAGATCCGCAGCCTGCACGATGATACGCCCATTATTATCCTTACCGCCTATGACTGGTCCGACATTGAGGTGGAGGCAAAGGCAGCCGGTGTCACGGCGTTCTGCTCCAAGCCGATGTTCCTGTCTGACTTGCGCGACACGCTGATGACCGCCATCGGGCAGAAGCAGGCGCAGGAGGAGCAGGGCGTGTTGCCCCAAAAGACTACCGACTTTAAGGGTAAGCACATCCTGCTTGCCGAGGATAACGAGCTGAACCGCGAGATTGCCGTGGAGATTCTGAACGCCTATGGCTTTGAGGTCGATACCGCCGAAAACGGCGCGGTCGCCGTGGAAAAGGTCAGCACCGCAGCGCCGGGGCAGTACGATTTGGTACTGATGGACGTGCAGATGCCGATCATGGACGGCTACACCGCCACCCACCGCATCCGCGAATTGGAAAACCCTGCCTTGGCGTGCATCCCCATTCTTGCCATGACGGCGAACGCCTTTGATGAGGACCGCCGCAACGCCCTGGAAAGCGGTATGAACGGTTTCTTGTCCAAGCCCATCGTGATTGCCGATCTTGTGCAGGAGATGCGCAAAATACTGTAATGCGCTATTTTTTCAGAATCAGGAATTGGCAAAGGCGCATATTCTGCTGGTTCGAGCGCGAAAAGCCCGTTTGCCATTCATTTGTCAGCGCCATTGAAAGCTGCAGCAGGGGCTTTTCTTCCTGTGCCGCCCGGGCGCTGCTGTCGTTGTGCCTATAAAACAGCACCGGCTGTCACGGAGACGTGACGGCTGGTGCTGTTTTATTTTAGGGGGGCGGTGTTTCATCAACGCTGACGGTAAAGATTACGGTGCCGGTATCTTGTGGCCCCGGACTATGTGACACGGGTTTTCCGCGAAATGCTCTTGAAGAATGGTTTCCGCCCGATTCGCTATCACGACCTCCGCCACTCCTGCGCCAACTTGCTTATCAAGAATAAAGTCACAATGAAAGAGGGACAGATGTGGCTGGGGTATTCCAGTTTTTCCACTACGGCCAATATTTACGCCCACATCGACGTGGACAGCAAGATGGAAGCTGCGAATATGATTGCAAGCGAAATCAACCTTGGCGAGTTTCCTGAAAAAAAGAAATCTCCCAAGCGAAAAATTGCTTAGGAGAAAAGCTCCGTTGGTCGAACTTGTCCGCCAAAACCAACGGGAAATAAATCCGTTTTGTCTGCCAAACAAAAAATACCTAAGCGGTAAAAACCACTTAGGTACGATTGGTGCCGGTGATGGGGGTCGAACCCATACGGTGTCACCACCAACGGATTTTGAGTCGCCCCAAATGAGCGGAAATATGCGGTGTTTTTAGGAATTTCAAGGAACTTATTTTCTGCTCTTCTTCAACGAAAAGATGCCGCATTACGGCATAATTTTCAATTTTCGAACGCACTCTCGATTGAAAAGCTGGCAGACCCAACGGAATCGAAAATTGTTCTTACATTGTGGACAATCTTTCAAAAATGGCAGACCAAAAACTATTGCATTCGGAAAATAAAAGCACATAAAAAACGGCAGTACCCAATAGCGGACATTTTTCTACTATCTAACGGTTTGGCGACCCGCTATTATTCAAAAACTGTCATTCTGCCACTTTGTTACACTTGTCAAAACTATCCAAGGGGAAACTGTATCTTTTTATAGGAATGGGCTGCGGCGCGTTCCTCTCCCCCACACCCCCTCTCCAGCTGGCTGAAGAAACAGCCAACTGAAAAAGAGAATATCGGCTCTTATAAGCATCTTACCTGTCCACAGGCAAGGTGCTTTTTTAATTTCAAAAATCGGAGGTCATCATGGGCAAATATCAAAAGAACATCGAGGCTGCGCGGCGAATCAGCGTAGTGCAGTATCTCGAAACCTATCACCCCGGCGAACTGGTTCGCAAAACGGACAAGGAGTATTGCACCAAGACGCACAGCAGCCTTGTTATCACGCCCGCAAATGGGCTGTTTCACTGGTTTTCGCAGAGCAAAGGTGGCAACAATGCACTCGACTATCTGGTAAAGGTCGAGGGCATGGATTTTGTCTCAGCGGTACGGTTGCTGAACGAAATGACACCGATGCCGGTCTCTGTTCAGACGGTTAAGGCAGCACCTGTGCAGCAGCAGACATCCCGCCCCTTTGTGCTGCCGCCTGCGGACAGGAACACCGAAGCTGCAACGGCCTATCTGATGCACCGTGGCGTCGGCCCAAAAGTCCTGCGCTACTGCGTGGGCAGCGGAATCCTGTACCAGACCACGCGCGGCAACTACCGCAACTGCGTTTTTGTGGGCAAAGATGAAAACGGCGTACCGTGCTCTGCTTTTCAGCGGGGCTGTCAAGGCAGCTTTCGCGGAGATGTCGCGGGCAGCCAAAAGCAGTATGGCTTTCTGATTCCCGCCGAATCAGAAAACTGCGATACCGTGGAAATCTACGAAGCCCCCATTGATGCCATGTCCGGCGCAACACTGCGGCAGTACAAACATGATTCCCCGTGGCGCAGCGTCCACTACTTGGCGCTGGGCGGGTTGAACCATCAGCCGATTGACTACTTTTTGCAGCTGCATCCCGAAGTAAAGCGCGTGTCGCTTTGCTTTGACCGTGACGACCCCGGACGGAACTTCACAAAAATTGTTGCGAAACGGCTTGCAGAACGCGGATATATCGTACAAGACACGCCCCCGGCCATAGGCAAGGATTATAACGACTATCTGCTGGCGGCTCGTAGACTTATCAGCATGGAACGGTAAAGGAGCGGAATATGAAAACTATTGCAGTTGCAAACCAAAAAGGCGGCGTGGGTAAAACGACCACCACCGTAAATCTTGGCACAGCACTTGCGGCGATGGGCTACAAGGTGCTGTTGGTGGACGCCGACCCGCAGGGTGATTTGAGCAGCTATCTCGGCTATGCGGGCACCGAAAACGGCGCAACAATCAGCGACCTAATGGAATCTGTTATCAAGGACGAAAAGCCGCCAGAAGTGGTAATTCACCATGAAGAAAAAGTAGATTTCATTCCCTCCGACATTGGTCTGTCTGATATGGAAGTGAGCCTTGTAAATGTTATGGCACACGAAAAAATCATGGAACAGGCATTGGAGCCGTTTAAGGATAAATATGACTACTGCTTGATCGACTGTATGCCCTCGCTGGGCATCATCACCGTAGCATCGCTTGTTGCGGCTGACAGGGTGTTGATTCCTGTGCAGGCGCAGCATTTCGCCCTCAAAGGTCTGGTGTCCCTGTTCAAATCCGTCAACCAAGTAAAGCGCCGTATCAATCCTCGGCTGGATATTGACGGCATTGTACTGACGATGGTGGACAAGCGGACAAACCTTTCCAAAGATGTGTGTGCTGCCCTGCGCAGTGCCTACGGTCACGCGCTGAAAATTTACCGCGCGGAAATCCCTGTCAGTACGCGCACAGCAGAAAGCGCTGCCAGTACACATAGCGTGCTGACCTACGATGCCAACGGCCCGGCCAGTTTGGCATACAAAGCGCTTGCCAAGGAGGTGACGGAGAATGAGAGAGTACGGCAGCAACATCAATCTGCCCTCACTCGATAATCTGTTTTCGAGTGAGCAGGAGCGGCAGGATGCAAAGCTGGAGAAAATTCAAATTTTGCCGCTGACGGAATTACATCCCTTTCGGAATCACCCTTTTCAAGTCCGTGACGATGACGAAATGGACAAAATGGTGGACAGTGTCAAGGAATACGGTGTCATGACTCCGGCCATTGTCCGCCCCCGGAAAGATGGTGGGTATGAAATTGTAGCGGGCCACCGCCGCTGCCATGCCAGCCAGCGGGCTGGCGTGGAGACTATGCCCTGCATCGTGCGGGATATGGACGATGATACTGCTATTATTCTGATGGTAGATTCCAACTGCCAGCGAGAGCATATTCTACCGAGTGAAAAGGCGAAAGCGTATCAGATGAAGCTGGAAGCCGTAAAGAGAAAGAGCGGCAGACCGTCAAAAATAAATTCGGGCCAAGTTGGCCCGAATTTTGATGAGCGTCGTTCAAACCAAATTGTCGCGGATGAAGCCGGTGAAAGTGTTAAGCAAGTCCAGCGCTTTATCCGTCTGAACAAACTCACCCCTGAACTCATGAAAATGGTGGATGATGGCAAGCTAAAAACCACTCCCGCCGTAGAACTTAGCTACCTTACCCCAGAAGAACAAGAGGACTTCCTCTCTTATATGGAATCCGAGGGCTGTACTCCCTCACTGTCACAAGCACAAAAACTCAAGGAGGCCAGCAAGGAAAGCGTGTTGACATCCGAAAAAATCCAGCATATTATGGCCGCCAAGCCGCCAAGTGTAAAGCCGCGTGACCCGCAGCTTATGATTCCAGTTGCTAAAGTTGAGCGCTATTTCCCCAAAGGATTTACGAGCGACCAGATGCAGCAGGTTATCGTAAAACTGCTGGAAAACTATGCCCGCGCCCACCAGCACGGCAGCAGATGAGGGGTGACACCGATGACGAGATTATTAGTTGTTGAACCCGGCTACTGCCCTTATCAAGCGGGTTTTCCCAGCGCGATAGCGGCTGCTTCCGAAGTTATTGAAGGCGAGAGCCAAATCCTAAAACCGTTTGGCACACCGCGAATCGGGCTAATATGCAGCAAAGCCCAAAGCCGACTGAAATATAACAGACAGGTCAATGACGAGGGCGTGACTGTGCGCGGACGCTTTCTCGTTTGCGGACTAAATGGCGATAAGGTCATAGGGCTATCCAAGGATCAGGCAGACCGGTACAGCCGACTACTTTTTCTCCCGCAAGTCGCGGATATGGCAAGCGATGAACTGCCCGCTGCCAAAGTGCGACCACAGGACGAGCGCTATGGAGGTAAATTGTCTTTTTGGGAAAGACTTGAACGATGATGATCATCTCCATCATTTATCTTAAAATCTCCGTCAGAATACAAAATGATGGAGATAATTAGCTGTTTGGAAAAGAGTGGGCAATAATCATTTATTGATTTTTCCATGACAATTCGATATAATACAATCAGGGGTGAGAAAATGATACTGCAATATTTTGTTACAGAAACAGCAACCGAACGAAAAATCCCCATTGAAATAGATCGTGCCACAGACGCTGACCTTGCCGGTACAAAATCCTGCTGGCAAACGGATTGGACAAGCGAATTTATCGGTGACCCGGATTTAGAGAAATACGCAGCCAAAACCGAGGATGGAGAAATCGTTGCTTTGGGTGCATATCGTGAAACGCCGGAGAGCATGTTTGTTTATATCGAATATATTGAAAGCCACCCCGACAGCAATCCCACACTGGTTTCGCATCGAAAATATGTCGATATTGGGCGGATGATGATTGCTTTTGGCATTCAGCTTTCTATCGACAGTGGAAAAAATGGCGTTGTAACCTTTGAAGCAAAAACTGATGAATTGGCCAGACATTATATAAGTGATTTTGGTGCGGTCCGCATTTTCTCAAAGCAGTCTGGCGGTCCTATTATGTTGATGATCGCGGATAATGCTGCACTTACAATATTTAACACTTATCTTTCATAAAAGGAGGTCACGTATGAACGAGCATATTGACATTGAAGTGAAGCGTATGTCCAAAGAAAGCATCGAAATGCTGAACAATTTAAGTGCTGTATGCAAGCGATACGGCATCAATTACTATCGTGCGACGCAGGAAATGCGGGATCTCTTGGATACGATTGCACTGCATGAATACCAACTGCAAAAGGCGCGTGAACAAGGCTTGACCCGTTCCTCGGTTCCTCCGTTCATGGGCATCAAGCGCAGCGAACGCAGCAATAATCGTCCCGCATAAAACCGAATTAGTATTCACACAAGGCTCTGTACAAATTTGTACAGGGTCTTTTTTATTGAGGTAAACCAAATGGGAAATTCTGATAACGTAATTGGCTACATCGAATATCTTAGTAATGATGGAAAAATAATCGGATATGTTACTCCCTTTACGGATGTAGACAAATTTATGGTTATCGTCAGGTTGATTATCTATTGCCGGAGTTAGAAAATATGAAACAAGCAGAACCGGAACCTTATGAACGATGAGGAGTAGCAAATGGCACAATATGAAAATATCCGTGCGCTTGCCAAAAAGCAACTGCAAGCCGTCACAGAGAGCAGTGACCGTTGGAAAGCATTTTTGCGGACAGCGGCCATTGCTTATAATTATAGTTTCCCGAACCAGCTTTTGATTCACGAGCAAAGCCCCACCGCCACAGCCGTGGCTGACATAGCTTACTGGAATAATAATGCGGGTCGCTGGGTCAAGCGCGGCGCACACGGTATCGCGGTATTTGACACTCGCGCCAATTCTTCCCGACTGCGGTATCTGTTTGACATTTCCGATACCATCCCCCGCGCAGAGATTACCGAAGCGCTGCCGTGGGTCATTACAGACCAGAACTGGCGGCCTGTTTGGGATAAAATCGTAGCGGATAATCACGCTGACAGCATCCAGAGCGCCCTCCTCATGCTCTCCACATCCTGCGTTGCCCAGCGCAGCGCCATGTTCACAACCGCACTGGGAAAAGCCATAGACGGCAGCAGCTTACAGTGGGCCAAGCCGGACGAACAGCGGCAGCTATTTTTACAGCTTATCACCCAAAGCTGTCTGTATATGGCTGCGCTGCGGTGCGGCGTGGATACTGCGCGGCTGGACCTGCCTGCCCTTGAGTCCGTGAACCAGTTTGATACAAACCGCATCACTCTGTGTTTGGGCAGCGCTTGCCAACAGGCGGCACGGCCTCTCATGCAGCAGATCGGCAGCATCACGAGAGAAATCGACAGTGTTGCACGCGCCGAAAAAGTCCGCTATTATGGTGACAAACAGGAAGAAACCAATAACACCAAGGAGGTCAACAATGGAGTACATGATGGTGAACGGCTACCAAATCCCGGCGCTGACGCTGAACGAGCCACCGATGCCGGAAATCGGGAAGTACGGCAGCCTGCGGCGGAAATTTCTGCGAGAGAACGCGCCGATGATGTTCGACGAGATGATGCTGGAGGGAACGCTGTACCCGCATCTGGTGGAGATGGACAACGCAGTACACCGGCAAATCGAACAGACCATGCAGACGCTGATGCAGCAGAGCACCGCCCCGAACCGGCAGACCGACCCGATGGGCTGGACGCAGTGGATGAACGCCTTGCAGGCCCAAGCCGAGGAACTGGCGATGCAGCAGATTTACAGCCTGTAACACAAGAACCCCAAGCGGAGAGCGATACCACGCCCTCCGCTTTTTCTGTACCCATTTCTGATTTGCCGCCGCTGAGCGATGAACTGATTCTAGGCTTACTGGCGAAAGAATCCTCCAGCCGTGCCGACAATGCGGCTATTCTGGAATATTTCAATGAGCATCCCGACCTTGCCGAGCGCAGCGCCTTTTGCAAGCACTGTTACAAGCAAATTTATACATATTTGTTCGTGGATGACAATACCGTGGGTTTTATCCGGCATGATATGTACCTTGAACTTTGGGAGGGTAACTATCTTACCAAAACAGCACAGGTCAATCTGACATGGGATGCTGTTGCCGCAAAGATTGCTGACCTTATCGGGCAAGGGCGTCTGATGGTTCCCATCAAGGCTACACCCGTGCAACAGCAGATGGAGCAGCTTACTCTTACTCCCGAAGATTCTGAAAAGGCAGGGCTGCCGAGCCATGAGCAGCAAGTAAAAAACATCGACCTGGCGGCAGAAGTCAAAAAGTGGAACAAACCCGTCATTGACGCATCCGGCAAGTACATTACGGAGCAGGACATTACCGATGCACTGTGCAAAGGCGGCGGGTTTGAAGATAGCAAATTTCGCATTCAGCAATATCTCTCTGCACAGGTACTTCCTATCGAGGAAGATCAAGCCCGCTGGCTGAAAAAGGAATACGGCATCGGCGGCGGCACATGGTTCTTCCGTGATGGTGGGCACGGCTTTCTTGACCACATGGGCAAAAATCTTGAAATCACCCGACGTACAGAGGACGGCGAGTATCGCCGTGTTTTGAAGTGGAGAGAGGTTGCCCAACGCCTGCGGCTTTTGGTTTACAACGACCAGTATCTGACCGATGCCGAAAAAGCCCCCTATCAGGCATGGGCAGCAGAACAGCAAGCCGCTCGTGCAGCGAACGATGCCGCACTCGCCCATGCAAAACACGCTATCGCGGATTTCTGCGAGAATGAGGGGCTAAACGAGCCGAATTTTTCCGATTTGACCCGCGTGGAGTTTGCTTACTCTACCACCGAGGACGATGAGCATGAGATCCAAGTGTATGCCAATCTTCTGCGGAACGAAATCCGCTATGAGGTTGACGGTAACATTGTCCATATCGACTACTTCCAAGATAACCACGAGCTTGCTGCGCAGGGCATTGAAAACGGCGCCTTCTCGGATTTTATCAATACCGCCGAAGCAGAGTTTGAAAAACATCATCCGACTACAAGAAAAGTCGAAAAATCACCTGTAACTATCGGCAGCACGGTTTATCTGGAAGATGCCAGCCCCTTTACCGTGGAGGAAATCGGCAGAGAAAACATTCATCTGCGGGATGAAAGTTTCCCGCTGGTAGGCCGTGCCGTCAGCCATGAAGAATTTGCGCGGCTGCTTGCGGCCAACCCCAAAAATGCAGCACTATCCGCCCCGGAAGTTCCAAGCCGCCAAGAGCAGCAGGAAGAAGTTGCTGAACCTATCGTGGGCGAAGTCATCGAAGAACCCAGCCCCTTTGTGGAGCAGGTTATGGCGGACGCAGAACGGCTTTCGGCAGAAGATGAACCTTACCACCGTGAACCCATTACCTATGAAGCCCCCTATCTGGATAACCTGCCGACAGCACCGCGCGAAAAATTTGCAGCCAATATTGCCGCCATCCAAAAGTTGAAAGAAATTGAGCAGCGCGTAGCGAACGGCGGCAGCCCTGCTTTTGAGGATGAGCAGAAAATTTTAGCGCAGTACACGGGCTGGGGCGGGCTTTCGGATGCGTTCGACCCGAACAAAAGTACATGGTCGAACGAGTACAGCCAGCTGAAAGCAGCATTGTCTGAATCCGAATACGAAGCTGCCCGCAGCAGCACCCTGACGGCGTTTTATACCCCCGCCACCGTTATCCACCCCATCTACCGCGCACTGGAACGCTTCGGCGTAAAGGGCGGAAAAATCCTAGAACCCAGCATGGGCACAGGCGCATTTCTCGCACACGGACATTTTGGCAGCAGCGATGCCAAATTCTACGGCGTAGAATTGGACAGCATCACAGGCCGCATCTCCAAGCAGCTATATCAAAAGGCCAATATCCAAGTAACCGGCTATGAAAATGCGCTTCTCCCCGACAACTATTTTGACTGCGTTATTGGCAATGTCCCTTTCGGTAATTTTCAAGTCAATGACCCGCAGTATAACCGGCTGCATTTTCCCATTCACGACTATTTCTTTGCCAAGAGCATCGACAAGCTGCGCACCGGCGGCATCATGGCGTTCATCACCTCCAGCGGCACATTGGACAAAAAGGATGACCGTGCCCGCAAGTACATTGCTGAGCGCTGCGACCTTATCGGTGCGGTGCGATTGCCCAACAATGCGTTCAAGGGCAGCGGCACTAAAATCATGACGGATGTAATTTTCCTGCAAAAGCGTGACACACTGCGCCAGCAGGACGAGCCTTGGCTGCACCTTGCAGAAGATGCCAACGGCATTACCATGAACCGCTACTTTGTGGAGCACCCTGAAATGATTTGCGGCAGAATGGAGATAGTCTCCGGTCCGTATGGCCCGACTTCCACCTGCCAGCCAATAGACCCCGATGCGGTGGATCGTTTCGGAAAGCCGTTGCTGGAAACGCAAATCGACACTGCCATGCAGCAATTGACCGCCACGCTGACAAAAGCCGAAATTCCCATACAGGAGGAAAGCGGCGAGGACACCAAGTACATTGATGCCGATCCCTTTGTGCGTAATTTCAGCTACACGGTAAAGGACGATAAAATCTATTACCGCGAAGGCGCAGTCATGCGGGAATGTAATCCCAACGCAGCCTCTGCCGAGCGTATCCGCAAACTGGTGGAACTGCGCGATACCACCCGCGCTCTGATCGATGCGCAGTTGCAGGACTTGTCGGACGAGGAAATCCACCGTCTGCAAGCCCAGCTTAACCGCCAGTATGATGCCTTCCGCGGCAAGCACGGCCTAATCAACAGCCGCAGCGCGGAGTTGTCTTTCCGGGATGACAGCAGCTACTATTTGCTGTGTTCACTTGAAAATGTCGATGAAAAAGGAAACTTTATCAGCAAGTCGGATATGTTCACCAAAAGGACTATCCGCTCTGCACAGATACCAGACCACGCCGACACGGCATCGGACGCTCTGGCACTGAGCATCGGGGAACGTGCCAAGGTCGATATGCCTTACATGATGCACCTTACCGGGAAAGATGAAGCAACGCTTGCTAAGGAACTGGCGGGCGTTATTTTTGTAGAGCCTTTCCGCAAACAGGAGGACGGCAGCCCTGTTTACCTTATGGCGGACGAGTATTTATCCGGCAATGTGCGCGAAAAGCTGCGTATTGCTCATGTTGCAGCCGACCAAGACCCAGCGTTCCGCATCAATGTAGAAGCGTTGGAACAGGTGCAGCCCAAGGACTTGACGGCGGGCGAAATAACGGTTCGGTTGGGTGTCACATGGATCGGGCCGGAAATCATCAAGCGGTTTGCCGATGAACTTTTTCAGTCAACCTACCGCGAACAGAAAATAGCTGTCCGTTACAATGAATATCTGAATAACTGGTATATTTCCAACAAGAGCCAGGGCAACGATAATATCCGCGTCACGAACACCTACGGCACAAAACGTATCAACGGCTATCATTTGTTGGAGAACGCACTCAATCTGCGGGCCACCAAAATTTACGATACAATCTATGACGAAAACGGCAAGGAGCAGCATAAACTCAATGGTCCTGCCACCGAAGAAGCACAGGCCAAGCAGCGGATGATAGAAGATGCTTTTAAAGACTGGATTTTCAAGGACCGTGAGCGCCGGGAAAGTTTGGTGGCGCTGTACAATGAAAAGTTTAACTGCATCCGCCCCCGTGAGTACGACGGCAGCCACATCCAGTTTTTCGGCATGAACCCGGAAATCGCGCTGCGGCCCCACCAGCGCAATGCCATTGCGCATATTTTGTACGGGCACAACACACTGCTGGCGCACGTTGTCGGCGCAGGAAAAACCTATGAGATGGTCGCCGCCGCGATGGAGAAAAAGCGATTGGGATTATGCAGCAAAACACTTGTCGCCGTGCCAAATCATCTAACAGGCCAATTTGCCAGTGAAGCGCTGAAGCTATACCCCAATGCAAACATTTTGGTGACAACGCAGCGCGATTTTGAAAAGTCAAACCGTAAACGGTTTTGTGCCAAAATCGCCACCGGCAACTATGACATTGTGGTAATCGGTCACAGCCAGTTTGAAAAGATTCCACTTTCCGATGCCAGAAAAGCCGAGTTTATCCGCAAGCAAATTGACGAACTGGAGATGCAGTTGGAGAGCATGGACAACAGCGACAGCCGTCTGACCGTCAAGCAGTTGGAAAGTAAGAAAAAGCAGTTGAAAACCAAGCTGTCAAATTTGCTGGATGCCCCGAAGCGGGATGATGTGGTGACTTTTGAGGAACTGGGCGCAGACTCCCTCATGGTCGATGAAGCACACAATTTCAAGAACCTCATGACCGTTACTAAGATGCACAACATCGCGGGTATCAGCACCACCGAGAGCCAAAAGGCCAGTGACCTGTTTATGAAGTGCCAGTACCTTGATGAAATCACCGGGGCGCGGGGCGTAACGTTTGCCACGGGCACCCCCATTTCCAACAGCATGACCGAGCTGTATACCATGCAGCGCTATTTGCAGCAGTACACCTTGGAACGCAACGGCCTTGCAAACTTTGACAGTTGGGCGGCCACCTTTGGCGAAACCGTCACAGCCATCGAACTTGCGCCGGAGGGCTATACTTTAATAGGACGATAAAATTAACTGTCCTAAATTGAAAAATACATAAGGAAGGAGGTTAAGAGAATGTCAAGGACTTCAAAGATTACAGCACTTTATGAGAGATTATCAAGAGATGATGACCTGAATGGCGAGAGTAATTCCATTACCAATCAGAAAAAATACCTCGAAGATTATGCCCGTAGGAATGGCTTTGAGAATATCCGTCATTTTACTGACGATGGTTTTTCTGGTGTAAATTTCAATCGCCCCGGCTTTCAAGCATTGATTAAGGAAATTGAAGCGGGCAATGTCGGAACATTGATTGTTAAGGATATGAGCCGATTAGGGCGAAACTATCTGCAAGTCGGATTTTATACGGAAATTCTGTTTCCGCAGAAAGATGTCCGTTTTCTTGCAATCAACAACAGCATTGATAGCAACAATGCTTCGGATAATGATTTTGCTCCGTTTTTGAATATTATGAACGAATTTTATGCCAAAGACACGAGCAATAAAATCAAGGCTGTATTTGATGCACGAATGAAAGACGGAAAGCGTTGTAGCGGCTCTATTCCTTATGGTTACAACCGACTGCCAAATGATAAGCAGACGCTTGTTGTTGACCCTGTGGCTTCTGAGGTGGTAAAGCGTATCTTTCTGCTTGCCAATGAGGGCAAAAGCCCACGAGCCATAGCGGAAATACTGACCGAAGAAAAGGTTT
>OLRQ01000927.1_pt1 | contig 26774 bp, 26 predicted proteins | sample 1671971 | NCBI WGS metagenome assembly OLRQ01 (sample SAMEA3136631, study PRJEB25190) | human gut metagenome | biome: human gut; feature: human-associated habitat; material: faeces | place: Austria | collected 2013
CCTTGATTTTACTGGGTTTCTCTAACTTTGTCCTTATTATAACGCGCTCATCATCTATGATAATTAAAAATCTGACAACATCCTCCCAATCAATTTGTCCTGATTCCCATTTTTCTTTCATAATGATTCCATTTGTCACACAGTTATCCCACGACAAGGATAATAAGTTGATCAAAATTGCTGTAAATATACTATCTTCCAGCTCTTTCACATTGGACAGATCATAAGTAATGATCTGTTCATCCATGACATTCTCAATAGATGTAATACCGTCAAATATCTTTCCATATGTTTCTTTTAACTTCTTTAACTGATCTAAAATATGATCATAATCAATCATCTTTTCTGCGATCAGAGCTTTCTCTGTTTCGGCATACTCTGTTACTTTCATCCTTTCCATTTCATCTAATGTTGTGTTGATCAGATCTGTTAGCGTAGGATAGGCATTTACCGGAAGTTTGGTTATCTTCTTTCCAACATGAGGTTTTAAATCAAATTTTTCATATAAAACATCCAGGATTTCATGAAATCTGTTCATCTCATGTGAGGCACACTCCACCTTTGCGGAACGATATATAGACTGTACCTTTGCAATATGTCTTGCATAATTGACAAATTCATTGTCTGTTACCTGTTTGATCTCCAGCCAATTTAACATTCCTTCGCTTCCATCAAAATTAATAACTTTTCCTCCATATTCCCGTGTCATATTCTTAAATTCACCGGTTACATCAAAACACCGTATAAAGTTTCCTCTGGCTGCATTGTATTCAAACCGTTTTTTAAGATATGTGGATTTTCCGGAACGCTGCAAACCTATGGCTACACAATGGTACTGCAATCGTGTTTTTGATTTATGAAACTCATCAAAAAGTACACTTCCTCCGGATGGTGTTGCTCCCATATAATTTCCATTGGGATCTCTTAACTCTGATGTATAAAACGGATTTCCTCCGGCTATAGCCTCTGTTTTAAAAGGATTTCCTTCAAAGGATAGCTTTGTACACTGTTTACGATATGGCAGGTACTGGCTTTTCCATTCTTCTTCCATCTCATTTAAGAAAATGGCTGATTTATACTCATCTGTACCTAAATCATTAATGATTTTTTCGCATCTACTCTCTAATTCTTCTCTCGTCATTGCATAAACGTATATCCTGATCTGAAGCATTTTTACCACTTCTCCCATTCTGGATATTTCATCATACAACTGCCTTAATTCTTCCTTTCTTAGTTCTGCATCATAATATTGCTCATAGTTCTGTGCAAAGCGGCTCCTGCTATCCTGCTCTCCTATTGACTTATTGATATTTGCCTGAACAACACCTTTCTCCAACGTATACAAATCTATCGTTGTTATCGTGTTATCCTTTCTACACAAATTCATCAGCCAGTTTTCATCCAATACATCCGGAAACTTAAATGTATGAATACAAGTCTCATATCCCACACCGGTTCTTGCATAATCCGCTTCAAAGAAAATACCGCCCTCCGGCTGTATTTTAGAAATGAGATTTTTGTTTGAAAATGATGATTTTTCGTTATCAATTCTTCGATTCTTGTTATTGATTTTATAAAGAATCTCCACTTTTTTTTCAAGAGAAATCCTATTAGTCAATGCTCTTTCATTCATTCCTAATACAGACTGGATATTGTCAATGGTTTTTCTGTATTCTTCCTCTGTTTCACAGAAAATCTGCATATAAAACTCTCTTGTTAGATAATTTTCCTGTAAATACTCCACCTGCAGAAGTGCGGTGTCTAAAAGTTCCTTAAACATAGGATTTTTACTCTTTTGGATCTTATCTGAAAAATACTTTTTTTGTTCCGTAGTATCCTCTGGAAAATTTAATGCCCAAATTTTAATATCCTCAGATGTCAGCTTATAGAATTTTTCAAAATAGCTGTTGTCTAACCTTCTTTCATCATCGTCCAGATTTTTTATATCCTTTGGATTTATCTGAATAAAATCCATAATGGTTCCATCTGAATAGATAAAATATTCCTTTTCAAAATCTATTTCCTTGATGGGTATTAAACTTGTTACTTCATTTTTCTTCTTTTTTGTGATCATAACCTCTCATCCTTTTCATAAACTGGCATATACACATTGTTTTTTCTCTGAAATAATCGAATGATAATAGCATGGTAATTTTCTCTCATTCCATTTGTGTTACTTGGCATTGCAAGGTAAATGCCACAACAAGTAGTAAATATCACATACAAAAAACTTAACTTACTTGTAACATTCTGTTTTACGATCCATGAGATCAGAAAACTTCCTGCAATAAGGATAGCCTGGTTGATCTTTACTTTTGACATAACAGTCTTTTTAGAATTGATTTCCTGATAATTTTTGTACATCCCTATTATTTCCTCTCTCTGTTTTGTCTGTTATCTGCTCTTCTGATATTGGTATTATCCATTCGATTACCTTTCTTTATGTTTTCTTCTCTGTTTGTCTTTTCACGACCACTTTCTTTTATTCCTTGGTTCGTAAATCCTCCCAAAGCAGATGTCGAAGGATTTTTATTTTCTTTTTTATGGAAGTCTTCTTCTCTTCCAGTTGTACCCATGCCACTATCGGATGGCATATGATTGCTCTGACTGCTTTCTCCAGGCATTCCAGAAGCACTTTCTCTTCCCGGTACACTCATACCACTATCGGATGGCATATGACTGCTCTGATTTCTTTCTCCAGCCATTCCAGTAGCACTTCCTTTCTTCTGTCCGGATGCTGCTTTTATTCCATCTTTTTTATCTATATAATTCTTCATTCCATCCATTGCCTGTTTTTGCGGATCATTTTTTGTTTCTTCATCCATTGTTCCGGATGCTCCTAAATTTGATTTTTCCTGATTTTCTTCTCCCTCTATGCCTTTTGCTATTCCGGCATTTTTATCTTCTGATTCATTTAATGGATCAAGATTCAGTTCAGCTCCATTGTTCCCTGCACTTGTATTCTCCATATCTTCTCCTGGCATTTTTCTGGTTTCTGCTGCATTTCCTTTATCATTATGTACGGCACCTGTCTTCATTGCTTTTCCTGCAGCATTTTGCATCTGTTGATTCTTTGCGTTCTGTTCCTGTTCTCCTGTTTTATTTTTCTGTCCTGATTTCATATGTGCAGCATCTCCTTTCGCTGCTCCAGGCATATTTTTTTCTTTTCCATCTGCTCCCTGAGTACTTCCTGTACCACCACTCATTTTACTTATTCCGGATTTTATCTTCTGTCCTATCGTTCCTGCTGTTCGTATTTTAGAAGCAACATCAGCCTTTGCCATTCTTGCTCCAAAAGCAGCTCCGGCTATCATTCCGATACCACTCTTCATTCCTACATCACGTCCGGAGATAATTTCCATAACATTCGGTCCATCTATAACCGCAATCGCTACAAGAAGTTCCAAGAGAACTTTTACTAGAGGGGTTTCTGCAAAATTCTCTGTAAGAAATGCCTGGAAAAACAAATATAATCTGATATTTAAAACTACCAGAAGCAACGCAATATAAGAATCTCTGATCCCTAATAATATCTTTTTTACCTTTGTATTGTTAGAAAGTTCTCCTGAAAATACCACTGCTATAACTTCACTTGCAAATATGTTGTAAATAAGCTGTACTGTTTTCAAAGAGGCACACAGATAAATTAGAACAATGATTATGAGTGAGATTATGATCTGTCCATATTCCACTTTGTACCGGTAGTAAAATTGATTGAATAAGTCTGCATCATCCTTGCTGTTCCACCCTATTCCATTGTAAACATCTTCTATCCTCTCCTCATTTGTAGCACCACTATTGATAAAGAACAGATATTTTCCAAGAATATTTCTTCCTTCATCTGTTGTTAGATAGGATGAATTAGGATTGATAACTTCTTTGATATTGATAAGTTCTATCTGTTCGTCACTTAATGAATCATACTTTTTAGGTTCATCATTTGCTAAATTTATAAGTCCCTGTTCTTTATCTATATAAAGCAGATCATACATATGGTCTTTAATTATGACACTGGAAGAAGTACTCTGACTTCCTTCCAGTGCTTTTTTTCCTAACTCTAATGTTGTATTAAGATCGGATATAATGACGGTTCCACTTCCGGCTACCATGAAAAACAGAAGCATAGAAACAATAGGATTAATGCTCAACTTTTCATTCTTAAACATGAGCATCATTCCTATTGCCAAAAGAGAAATGCAGACAACTGCAACTGCCAATGGCTGCAATTCCTTTAAAAAGTCATTGCTTGTATTCCAGGTTGTAACATTTATTAAGGAAAATGCTTTTTCAAATAGTGTCTGTACTACATCTGCCAATTTTTTCAGCAGTTTTACAATTCCCCATCCAATCGTTCTACAACCATCCAAAAATAGATCATTTTGGACAAAATACTTTTTATTTTTTATAAAATATGGTATCAGTGTGTCTGCTTCTGCAATTATCATCTGCCAAGTTCTCCCTCCAAAACATTTAGTAATGGTTTCTTTTGATTTTCTTCTATCTCATCTGTATCACTGATCAACTGGATCAATGTTGTAATTTCCATATCATTAGTGATTTTCCAACGTTCTAAAACATCATCTCCTAACGATTTTTTCAGTGCCTTGTTTAGTGATTTGTGCTTTTTTTCTGGTAAGTCCCTGATTTTACTACTGTCTCCACCATTCCCTGTTGCAGCAAGAGCATTTTCAAATTTTGCAAACGTCTTATGATAATCCCATACTCTTTCTTTTGGATTGATATAAGAGCAGTCTTCTGTATTAATTTCACTTAGTCTCACTTCTTCCGGATTTTTAATATCCGTCAGGTACTGGTATCTGTATTTGAACCTCTGTCCATTCTTTATGGAATTAAAAATTGGTTTCGGTTTAACATCATTTCCCTTCAGATCTGTTCTCATCGTACTTCTGATCACAATACATTCTCCTTTTTGCAATGACATCAGATCCTCCGGCTTCATCAATGGCTTCTCTACCACATTCTCATGGTATGTTTTATGAAGTGAAAATTTAGATCCTACCCTTTGTATATCCGTAATACTCTCCGTTCCAAGAGAGGAAGAAAATTCCTTTGCTGTCTCTAAATCATTCGATATGATCCAGATTTTGTTATGACAGTTATTTTTTATTATCTTATAGTCTTCTCCATATACCTTTTTTAACTGTTGCTCATCCTGGATATAAAAATCAAAGGTAATTCCAAGACCGGCTCCAAAACTAAGCATAGTATCTGCCTCTTCCATTTTTGGAAAGTTTCCAATTTCATCTCCTATAACTTTTATTTTTCTTTTACACTTGCCATATTCAATGCATTGTTGAGCAATTACAAAATACACCTGTCTTATAAAAACACTTGGTAAGAAGTATTTTGATTTATCGTGACTTGGCACCCCTAAGAAAACTGCAATCGGTTTATCTCCAAAACCTAAATCCTTGATATCAAGTGAACTTTCTGCTGTCATCTTTGCAATGTTCTCATAAGTAAATTCGCCAAGTTTTCTAAGCATTTCTGAGAAAATAGAGCCTTTTGTTCTGTTTCCGGTTACTTTTACTCCGATATAACGCAGCTTTGCCCTGTCAAATTCAGGTCGGTTGTTAAAGTAAATGTCAATTCCAGTTAAGTTTGAATCTGGAATCTCTATATTAGATACTTCCGTGAAAATATTAATGATGGAATAGAAGTTAATACATTTTTCATTTTTATTGCTTTCATAAAAGGATTCATCAGAAGGTATTGCCAAAATATCTCTTTCCATAATGGCATCTTCTGACGTTTCCTTTGTTTCGTAATATAACGCTCTCGCTTTCTCTTGTTCTTCTTCCGGAAGATTACCAAAGGCTTCCTGTTTCCTCTTAAATACTATTTCCCGTCTTCGATTCTCTTTATCATCTTCACTCAGACAATCATCTATTGCAGCAAGAATCATGGCACAGCACATATCCGATGCAACATCAGAAAAGTATTTCATATCTCCCTGCTGTGATTCCTTTCCGGAAAAAAGCATGACAGATGTTGCCTTTGCCAATAATTCTGCATTAGCCTGATCTCCATTCTTCCAAAGAACAATAATATCCGTCAGGCAGTTATACATCATAGAATGTTCCGGATCTGTCAGATTCATAAAATAAACATCATATCCTCTGTCTATGAGTTTTTGTTTCGACATCTTATAATGTTCACACTTCATATCAATAACGACCAATGAACGCTGCTTTTCTGCTCGACTGTATACTTCAATGGATGGAACAACAAAGATCTCGCCTTTACCACCTCTACTGATTCCTATATAGAGATTGTTGACATCCGTTTGATCAATAAATAGTTTGTCTTCATACCGGGCTACAATGCAGCCTCCCCATCCTGGAAATGGTGTATCTTTTTCATCAATCTCCAGGTATTGTTCTCTGATCTCATCCAGAGTAGTCCAGGAAGCTGTACCTTTTTGCCCTACATTAAAATAATCATCTGAAAATGCTTCTTTGATTCGGAACGTAAACATTACATCTAATACTGCCAATACGGGAACCAGCAGCTTATATAGACCTTTCCAACGTCCCATATGAAACATATTCTTCCAAGAAAAGCAAACTTCTTTAGAAATTTTTCCCGTAGATAGCAATGACATATTTCCTATTGTCACTGCAAAATAATTCACTCCTAGAATTAGGATAATATCAATGATGATGAGTATGATTGGAAGAACATACCAGTTAGAAAGTAACCGGTTAATTCTAAATATTTTCTTTGGATTCCGAAAGTCTTCAAAAACACCATTGATTTGCTTTTTTATATGATTTTTTTTAATGTTCATATGTTTTTATAATCCTGCTTGAAATCCTGCTTGCTCTGCCATATCCACTCCAAATTGTACTGCAGCAAAAATCAGGAACGCACCTATAATAATATGCGGAATGTGTTCTTTTGCATAATCATTCATTTTTTTTATTGGAAACAAGAACAAAAATCCTATTATTACTACTTCTACTGTAATCAACATCCATGTATACGCTTGTACGGATGTTATGTAATTGTATATATTGGTAATAAATACCTCCATTTTAAAATCCTCCGTTTTTCTTTCTTTTTACCCTACTTAACAAACAGTTCTTATAATGTTATATAAAATCAAAAAACCTCCTTTTTATAATTGGAAAAGTATACTTTTCTTCAATTTCTCAAAAAAGAGGTTTTACGCAAAAAAAAATAGTACAAACGCACTATTTTTTCGTAAAATTTATTCAATTTTTTAGCAAACTTTTCTCAAATTTATCTACATGAAAAAGTATACCTTTCTCACAGATTAGATTATACCAAAATATGGCAAATTGCAAGTTTTTTTTCTTTTATGGAATATATTTTCTTTTTTAGAATATGTTTGCGTGTGGTTGTATTGTTGATTTTGAGAATGTTTGCACAAGAAATTTTAAGAGGGTTTACCATGGTCTGAGAGAGGTAAGTATGAATTAAAAAAGAGAATATATTTAAAGTGAGAAAAGATTTACTTACGTTTTATATGTTACGTTTTCCCTTGATTTTTCAGCCTTTTTTCCATTTTTTCTTTGTTTCAAAATGGAATATATTTCTTACGGAATGCTTTAAGACTTGAATATTAATTTTTCTATGGTGTATATAAATTGAATATATTTTTTTTATATGTCGTAAAACTTGAATGAATTTTTAAAAAATTCCACAAAAAAAGCAGGGTGCTCATCCTATTTTCCTGCTTACTGGTTCTCCTGTTCCCGATTTCAAATTTTGTATATGATTTATGTAATGCAAACAAGACCTAACACATTTTATGTTAAGCCTGATTACTCTGCATATCCTAATTCCTGCCTGATGATCTTATGTATTAAGGATGGCTTCAATTCTCTTCGCCACCGGTACTTATTCGGCTGCAGCTCATTCATTATTTCAATTGACGCTCCTACGATCCGTGAAAGATTAAATCCCCCTCCTCTACAAATTGCCTCTTTAATATCTCTTCGATACTGGCTGAGCACCGTTAGAATATCTCGCTTATTATCTTCCCGGTACTCACGGATGCGGTTTCTCCTGCAGCTTATCTTTATGATATGTTCATCGTATTCCTGTTGTTCAAATCTGCTTGTCCTCTGTGTATGCTTAGAATTGAGCGAAAAGAAGAACTTGGCTTCTTTGACAAAAACACCAAATAGCTGTTTTAGATCATGAAGATAGTTTTGTATTGCCCGATGCTCTACCCCTAACAGCTTCTTATATTTGTCATAGAACTTGGCTACTCCGATCTGGTAGCTTCGTTTATCTGATGTTGCCCGGCTTGTGACGATAATTCGCAGCATATCTATAGCCATCAGTTTGGCTCCTGCCTTTAATCCCAAAAAGACCGGGTTTACAAACAGGGCATGATTTACATTTAAGTATTTTACGGTTCCGTTTCTATAATCCTCATCCGTATAAAGACTAAAATCATTCCCACAGATCGTAATATCCCAATCCGTATAATCATTCTTTTCCGTTCTTATGATGTGCTTGTCCTCTAGGGAATGGATCATATCATAGAATTTCTGTGCGGAGATATTCAATGCCTCACAGATATCTTTGTAGTATATTCCCTGAATGACTCCCCTGTCATCCTGATAACGGGCTATATGCAATATGAAGTTGATTTCTTTACTCGTAATGTTTTCCCGGAACATCTTTTCCAAGACACCGAGACTTAATTTCTGCATATAGAAAAACTCCTTTTTTGTTACAAAAAATAAAGACTATATGGTATCATCCCATACAGTCTTTTTGTCTCAAACTTCTTGACAACCCTATTATTTATCATTATAATAAACCTTAGAAAGGCTTACTTTTGGCGGTTGCCTTGCTGTTTGGTATGTGAAGGATACCTTTCAGTTACTTATCGATGCTGGTAACATCTTTAAGAACTGCCGAAAGACGATTATTTCAAATTGAGGGCTTCCTAAAAGCTCTCAATTTTTTTTCGTCTCAAAAACTAAATTAAGTCTATCATAACACCCTAAAATTGTCAATTTTTTATTCAATATCATGCATACTCCATATACTATATACACAATATCATGTGTTTCATATTTTAGGACAAAAAAAACCTACTTACAGCCAATGTCATCTGAAAGATCGTTTTTAGCATCTTAGACTTATTTAAAACGTAAGTAGGGGTTCTATCTGTTGGATATTATATAACTATTCTGAATATTTTGTCAACTTTTTTTGATAAGAAATGTCATTGCTCCCCTTCAGCCTGAAGCTCCTTCAGGTACTTATTGTATGTATAAGAGCTGATATTATATCTTTTCATAAATTCCTGTTTGCTGTATTTTTTATATTCTTTACGGAATACTTCCGGCTTTACCTTTCTAGGTCTTCCATAATCATCCCATTCTCCCCTTGCTTTCTTAGCTGCTATTCCCTCTGCCTGACGTTTCTTACGTTTTTCCATTTCTGCCTGTGCAAAGGTTGCATATAACTCAATCAGCATATTATTGATCGTATCGATCATGAGCTTTACCATATTCCCATCCAGATTATCCATATTCATCAATGTTGTAGGGATCTCTAAAATCTGTACCTGAATCTCCTGATCCTTATAATAATTCAATTCCTTTAATATTTCATTCTTGTCTCTTCCAAAACGGTCTATTTCCGTTACGATCAATGTGTCACCTGTCTTAATCTTCTTTTTCAGCTTATTGTATTCCGGTCTGTCATAACCTTTTCCGGAAAACTTATCAAGATAAAACTCTGTGTTCTTTAGATCGTTCTTTTTAACATATTCCTTTAATTCAATAATTCCTCTGTCCAGATGCTGCTCTTTTGTACTCACTCGATGATACAAATATCTTTTTCGCTCCCGGCTGCAAAACTGTTGCAGCCCTTGAGCATGGAAATACACTTCACTTTTTTTATTATGGAAGACTCTTTCATCCGGTACATGAAATTCTTCTTTTAGCTGCATACAAAAAACCTCCTGCACAATAAGTTACCACAAAATGGAGATTAAGTCATGCAAAAAATTATACTATACTATAATTTTTAATTTTCCTCATCCCCTATTACCACTGGATAAACAACTGCCAGATAACTAACCAATGCCTGAAACAGTAATATTGTAATCGTAACATCCTGTTTCTTTTCCTGTGTTAGTTTTTTCGCAAGCTCCCGTAATTTTTCTTCTCTTTCCTGATCTAAATATATCTGCTCTTTTTCTGATTTTATTATATAATCCGAACATGAGTGGTTCCTGATCAGCAGCCTGTCATCGACATTCGGATCCGATCCAAGATAATAATCAATCATTCTCCTATGAAAAGATGCTTTACTGATGTCCAACTGCCGGACAATTTCTTCTTCCATCCGCTTTGCAGTTGCCGTAACTTTAAAACTTGTTAATTTCACTTTTTTCTTTTCCATGTAATCACCTATCTCTTTCTATCCCATTCACAGCGGAAAACCACACCCATGTATCAGGTGTGGTAACTATTCCAATTCATAAACCAAGTCATCTGATACACCACCAATTATAGGGGTCTATGACTACTAGCCTATGCAAAGGCACCGAAGCACCTTTTGCAGACGGTTTTTTCGCCATAGAATTTACTGCCAAAGAATTTTTCGGCAGCTTTGGGTTGTATCATACCCTAATTATTACTACTAATGCTCTATTTTACCAAGCAATTCATCATGCATTTGTTTGAATTGTTCAAATGTTTCCTTACATCCGGCTTTGTCTAATTCTACGCCATCCGTCATATGTGTAAGCAAGAATGCCGTATAGAGATTTTTCTGACACCCGGAAACCGAATCGTATCGTTCCGTTACATCCTTTTTTTGATACTCGTCTGTAATATGTGAATACTGACAGAGTCTCGATGATGCACTGACTTTTATATATTCACCATTATTCTGTTCTATTTTTTGTGACAAGAGTTCTAAAAGCATGGCAGGTCCCTTTTCATTGATGACTTTTCCATAATTTTTCCTGCTCGCATAAGAGCCGTCCTCTTTCTGCTTAAGGGGCATTCTTTCCTGCATCTGCTTATAATTCTTATCTACCACATAGAATTTATTTCCCATCGATAAAAGTTCATTAACCAAAACATAGTGCTGATATTTGCGGATGGCTGCCTGTTTCCTCCCCAGTTCTTGTAACTGTAACTGCATCTGTTTATAATGATTGCTTTTCACCCAGACAACTCTCTTGGCTCCTTGTTTTTTTATGGTTCCGTCTTCATTATAATTATCCGGATTCATGGCTCGTCTGGAACGGTCCATCTTCTGTTGCAGTTCTGTTTTTTCTGCCTCTATATTTTTCATATCTACCCGGCTTGCCAGTGGAACGAGTTTTACTTCGTTTTCACAAACGGCAGCAAGTGTTCGTAATCCCGTATCGATTCCAACACGTCCCTCTCCCATTGGGTGTTTTAATTCCCCGGTAATTCTATTATATTTTACTGGCGGTCTTCCCTTAAGGACAATCTGTAAATAGTATTTGCTTTTTCCACGCACAGTTTCCCTAATAATACGGTTAAAGGCAACGTCACACTCCAATGCTTCTTTTTCATAGATGCTTTTTACAATAACCGGTATTTCAAGACCGTTCCAAAACAAAGCTAATTCAGTAGTTCCTGTCCAGACGTTTTTTTTCGATACTGCATCTTTTTTTATACGGATTCCACTGCAATTTGAAGCTCCCTCTACAGAGTTGAAATTTCCATATCGGCAGAAATGAACGGTCTGTCCGTTTCCATATAAAAACTTGTCCCAAGAGGTCCATAGTCGATAGCCAATTTTTTGTGCTGTTGCACTGTCAATATTTTTGCTGAATGGCTGACGCTGTTTACAGGCGAGACTTCTCATACTAAAATCCGTAAAACCATATTCTTTGTACGTATCGTTTAACATCTGATACAGTTCCCGTTCCCTTTTACTGCGTTTCTTCGATGATTTTTCTTCCTCAGTTTTGGAATCATAAATCTGTGACAGTTCTTCACGAATGTTACGATATCTCTTGGTTTTTATCATTTCATTATAATCATTCTTGGTTTTTGCCACCAGTTGATTATACAAACGGCGACTGATTTCCAATCGCTTATCTATTATATCTTCCTGAAATCTTTGCGTTTTTAATGGTAATTTTAAAACAAATCTTTCTTTTTTTCTTTCATTAGCTATCTTTCTTTTCTGTTTTTGCATTGCAATTTATTTTTCTCCTTTTTAACTGTTCAACCTTACAGCAGTCATATGCAGTCGGTGCTGACTTCATTTTAATTTGAAGGCGTAATACAAACTTCCTGATGCTCATCGTCAATTTTTACAGTTCCATGTAGATTATCTATGTCAATTTTACTAGCATCCACCTTTGTCCCATTGAGATACAGATCGTATCCTTTTTTTATTGTTTTTTGAGCTTCTTCCATTTTTGCATTGTCATAAACACACCACAAAACGATGACTATGCACTGAAAAGCCACAACGATTAAAAGTACATCAATGATTTTTCTTGAATAACTATGAATTTTAAACACTTCCTATATTCCTCCTCTACCCAAAACGGCAAATATCATCGCACGTTATATTCTCGATACAATGTTAGAAAAACATTACCGACACAATACCTCCAAATAATTTACTGCTGAAAGAAGTAAGGCAACTCCTAGAGTAATATGCGGCATAAATTTCTTTGTTTTTTTATTTGGAAATAACAATAATATGCCTTGTAATAAGACTATTATCATTGCCTCTATTATAGTTACCATAATCATATCATTCATGATTCATATTAAATCCCCCCTGTTTTTTATATGCCCTTTGGGGCATTTTTTATAATTCTTGTAATTTTATTTATACAATTTGAATACGTCTTATACTCAGAAGCATTCAATGCAACAGCACCCTCTTTAAGAATATCCTGTACTTCCTTTAGATTCTTTTTTATATCTGTCCATTCAATTTGTACTGTATCCTCTATCTTGTCCTCTTTTTTATTCTTTCTTTTATTTTTTTGATAAACTTCAATATCTCGTGCTTTAATAGGCTTATCAATATCCCTCTCCAACATATGGTCTATTAAAGCATCCTGTTCTTCTTGAGACAAACTAGCAACCTTTTCGGCATTGGAAATAGAAATATGATCATCTTTAATCGCCTTTAATAGCTTTTTACTTCCCTTATCATCCACCTTTTTTATCTTGGCTACCTGTGCCGGTGATGTCTCTAAGGCTTCTGCTATTAAATCCCTTGTCGTAGTTCCTTTTATCTGTTGTACGATATCCTGTCCTTTTTCATCCTTACCTAATAGAAAATTTTCTACACCTGCTTTTCTGAGTTTTATATAAAGTTTATTCCATTCTCTGTATTCAAATAATATATCCGCTTCTGTTTTTGTTCTATGCTGATTTGTCGTTAAAATAGCGAACATTTCTTTTGAATCCCTGTCCAGAGGAATATCCATCTTATCTAAATCCCTGATCGTACAAGGAACATACTCACCCTTCCATTTTCCCTGTGAGTCTAGTAACTTGATAGCCTCCAGTCTTCTATGTCCTGTCAGCAACATATAACTATCATCCGACATTTTCATAACTTCTAATGGCTGCACCAATCCTGCCATTTCTATCTGCTGTGCCAGTTCCGGTATTGCCTTTATTGACATCTTATTCTTAGGATTAGGGATGATCTGATTGATCTTAAGATATACAATCTCCATTTTTTCTATTGCCTGTTCTTTAGAAGAATCATTTAAAAGTCCTGCTCCAAGAGACATTTCCTTTCCATTATCGAATCCTTTAATCTTACTAAAATCAAATTTACCACTCATAACCTATGATCACTCCATTCCTACTTTTTCATTTTCTGCTGTTTTTCCAGTTTCTTTAAATATTTTTTCTCACAGGCTTCACGGTCATTCGACTGTATGTATTCTGTAAGTGCCACATATGCCTGCGTTACTCCTAATTTCTGTTTTTTATCTAATGCAAGCAATGTTTCCTGCTGATATGAATTTTCTTCCAATTTTACTGTCTTTCCTATTTCATATGGAAGACGCAGCCCCGGAAGTTCTTCATCCAAAAATTCTCTTGTACGTTTCATTACATTAGTTCTCGGATCACACTGTGTAAAGAAACATCCTCCAATCTCCAATCCCGGATTATAAGATTGTACTGTACGGATAAGATTTAAAGAGATTGCAATTCCTACTAATGAATTTCCATCCGATTTCGTTGGAATAAAAACCTCATCCGATGCTACCAGAGCATTAATATTTAAAAGGTTAATCGATGGCGAACAATCGATCAGACAAAAATCATATTCCTCCTGCAACTTATCCAGATGATGCTTTAACCGAAACTGTTGTGGTGTCCGAACATCCGCTTTTAATCTTTCTTCTACTTCTGCTAATGTCTGGTATGTAGGAATGATATCTAAATTTTTATATTTTGTATGGATAATTCCATCCCTTATATCAAGACTGGAATCTATAAAAAAATCTTCAATTGATAACTCTTCTCCTATTTTTCGTCCGGATAAGATTGAACGAAACAGACTATAATAATCCACCTTGCTAAACTGATTAGACGTATTTCCTTGAGGGTCAACATCGATGAGCAACGTCCTTTTATTAAATACATCCGATAATATTGCTCCTATCGTGGCTACACTTGCTGACTTTCCTACTCCACCTTTTTGATTCATAAATGAGAATATCTTCATTCGTATATTCCTCCCTTTCATTATTTACTATATATATAGTATAATCTTTCCGTGAGTCAAATGCAAGTTTTTTCGCCAAAAATGAACCACAGAAACAACCGAATTTTTCTTTTTTTATGGAATCCTCGGTTTTAGAATATGTAAAAATTTTTCTTAAAAGCCTGAATTTCCGCATCTTTGAGGCACCTGCTATTTTTAGCAGCTACTTTCCTATTTCCTTTTTGTATCTATAATAGGTGCTTTCACTCATTTCTAATTCCCTCATTAATTCAAAAGGTTTGATCTCTCCATTCTCTACTCTTGAAAATTCTTCCCTAAACCTTTCTATTGCCATAACTCTAGGTCTTCCATAATCATCCCATTCTCCCCGTTCTTTCTTTGCCCGGATTCCTTCAGCCTGTCTCTTGATACGTTTTTCCATTTCCGCTTCTGCTCCGGCTGCATAAATTTCTATCAAAACATTATTGATTGTTTCCACAACCAGTTTTGCCAGATCATTCCCCAGGGAGGAGAAATCAATCAGAGTGGTCGGTATTTCCAAAATCATGATCCGGATATGCTTCTTTTGAAAAAAACGAAGTTCTTCTAAGATTTCCTTTTTATTTCTACCCAGCCTGTCTACTTCTGTGATGATCAGGACATCTCCCTCTCTTAATACATCTTCCTTTAAAACCATGTAACGTGGTCTGTCAAAATTTTTGCCCGTTCCTTTTTCTGCAAATACCTTTTCCAGTGGAATATGTTCTTTTTTACAAAATTCTTCTATTTCCCGTATTCCTCTGTCTAAGTGCTGTTCTCTGGTACTTGCTCTTGTATAACCGTAATAGTTCAATTATAATGCTCCTAAAATGTATCTGTTCTTTTTGGGTGTTCCCAAAAATTTTATTATGTACTTTTTGAGTGTACTATATTGCTATATAAAAATCAACTTTTAAAGGTATACTTTTTGGGTGTAATTTGAAAAGGAATCCCCATTTTATAGGGATTCCAGGTACCTGCTATTTTTATCATCTATAAGTAAATGCACATGATCCGCCTCGCCATTTAATTCGAGAATGTTAAAGCCGCGATTTTCCGCCACATAATTAATTCGTTCATATACGGCAGCCTTTACATCGCCCGTAAGCACGGGATGCCTGTATTTTGTTACAAGTACTATGTGATACTGTAACAAAAAACAACTGTGTCTGTTTGTATAATAATCATACCCATTTTTCTTTTTCATAGCAGACGGATTCTCCTTTACATCCAAATATATGTTTGGTATGATTGTATCAAAGGAAATCAATACTTTCAAGACTTACGAAAGGAGTACAGCCGTATGTCTTACAGGGTGATCCAGTGCCAGATCGCACAAGACAACTTAATATACAATTACTGTGACAGCAACGCCCGCAAGGCAAAGCTGTTATACAATGCTGCACTCTTTCGTATCAGACAGATCTTTACAGGCTGGGATAAAGACTCACGTACCGACAATGAGAAAGAAGTCTTTGCCGAAGTTGGTCTTTTAGAGCAGGCTTACCCTTCCATCAAAGTAAAAAGAGTCATTTCGTACTGCCATCTTGAGAAACTGATGCGTGTTACACACAATCCGGATTTTTTTGCAGGACTTCCGTCGCAGAGTGCGCAGGCTGTTGTCAGACATGCAGTAACAGATTTCTCAAACTGGCTGAAGTCACTGAAGGCTTATAATAATGATCCATCCAAGTTTCTTGGAAAACCACAGATGCCGCATTACCAAAAGAGTGATGTTATCACGTTCGGAATCACAAACCAGGATGCTGTATTATATCCTGCGGGTCATGGCGTTGATTTAAAACTTCCATATATAAAAGAACGTCTACATCTTTCAAACATTGAAAACGACTCTGTTCTTAAGGAAACCAAAATTAAGCCTTACTATGGAAGATATGTCTTATCCCTTACACTTGAATGTAAAGACCCTGTTGTAAACAATGCAGACATGCCTAATATATGTGCCATAGACTTTGGCGTAAGCAACTTTGCAGCTGTCGTATGCAATGATGGTTCATCAATGCTATACAAGGGCGGAGCTGTTCTTGCTGACTGTCAGTGGTTTCATAAACAGAGGGCAGAGGCTGTCGGTATCATCACAAAAGGTCATGAGCACATGCATGCCAGTTCTAAGTATCTAAGTTCTTTGAGCCGACACCATGCTGACTTCATAAAAGACCAGTGCCACAAGATCAGCCGCGCGATTGTCAACTACTGTATAGAACATCGCGCAGGGACGCTGGTTCTTGGCGAAAATAAAAACTGGAAGCAGAACAGTGATATGGACTCACAGAGCAACCAGAACTTCGTTTCAATGCCTATAGGACTGCTCAGGCAGATGATCATTTACAAAGCTGCAGGTGCCGGCATAAAGATCATCATGCAGGAAGAATCGTACACCTCACAGGCTGATATAACAGCCATGGACTATATCCCCACATATGGTATTGATGACGGCAAGGCTATATTTTCCGGCAGACGTGCAAAACGTTTTTACCATTGCTCAAACGGTATGACCATCAACGCTGACTGCAATGGCGCAGCCAACATCATGCGAAAAGCCATCCCCGATGCATGGAATGGTATCACAGATTTCTCATTCCTTGCATCACCTGAAGTGTCAGGATTCCACGAACTGAATCCCCTATGTATTTCCGTAAAAGGAATAGCGGCTGCGTGAACAGCCCCGGCAGGCAGCGGACAGCTTATTTTTTAAGTTCGAGAGACGAAAGTGTCCTGCCGCCACCCAGATACCACTTCCATAGGAACTATGTACCGCATGGGAGTTGGTAATTCATTCTAATTCCTGATTTTTATACAACTTTGTGATCTCTTCATATTCATAGATATTCTTTTGTATCTCATATTCACTTTTAAGAGAACGCTTGATCTCTTTTATCATTTTTTCAAAATTCGATAATACATCCGTTCTATAGAATCTTTGAAAACTCGTTTTATAGTATTTGTAATTTTTTATATTATTCAGCATTTCCTCTGCTATCTCATTTCCATGCTCTGCAGATTTTCCTAAATATATTTTTGCCTGGTTTATATCCTTTGGCAGATACCTTCCTTTCATGTATTCTATTCCAATTTTCAGCTCTGCAAATTGATTACCCTGTTCTGCTAATTCCATCATATAGGTTATTCCCTTGTTAGGATCATAAATACTTAGTTCCTCATTTAAGTATGCACTAGCAATTTTATACTCAATAACTTCATTCTTTTCTTTGATACTCTCTAAGTATGATATTCCTTTTTCTGCATCTAAATACTCTCCCTCTTTTAAGTAGATCACTCCTAACATATATTTTGCATAATCATTATCCTGCTGTGCAGCCTGATCCAAATAATAAAGTCCTTTTTGCATATCATAGATTTCTAATTCTGGATCTGTATACATTTTCCCCAAACGATATAAGGACCACTCATTCCCTTTTTCTGCAGCTTGTGTAAAATACTCAATACTCTTATTGATATCATATTCGCTTGATGTTTTATCTGCATAGATCTTTCCTAAAGTATACGCAGCCCATTCATTTCCTTTTTCCGCTGCTTTCTCTAAATACCCCAATCCTTTCTTGATATCTAATAATTCACTCTCTGCCTCATCTATATAATATTTTCCCAATGCATATAAAGCCCACTCATTTTCCTTTTGTGCAGCCTTTTCCAAATAATAAATTCCCTTCTCTTGGTTATAGTGTTCTGCATCACGTTCTAAATATATTTTTCCCAATGCGTATTGAGCAAAATCAAATGTATCATTATCTGCAACAATCTTCAAATGTTCTAGCATCTGCCCTTCATATTCAACTCCCATTTCCTTATACAATTTTGCAAGACCATAATTTGCATAAACGTTTCCTGCCTCTGCAGATTCCTCTAAATACTGTTTTGCTAATTCAATATTTTTTTCTGTTCCAAGTCCTTGAAAATACATCATACCTATACGATACGCAGCTTTATCATCCGGTGTCCTGTCATACATTTCTTCAAATCCTGATAATGCTTGTTTATATAATCGACCTGCTTTTTCTTCATCAATTTCTGTTCCAAGTCCCTTATGGTATAATTTTGCTAATTCATATGATGAATATGGAAGTGCTCTATTTTTAAGTGTATTATTTGAAATCTCATACCACAATATTGCTTCCTCATAATTTTGTTCAACTCCATTTCCGTACTTGTACATTGATGCTAAAGAATATTGTGCATAGCCGTTTCCATTTTCTGCAGCATTTAAAAAATACTTATATGCTTCCTCCTGATCCACCTCCGTTCCAAGACCTCTGTTGTACTGCTTTCCAATTCGATAATCCAAATATGACATCGTTCTTTTTTCTTTTCCACTTTCTCCATACAATTGTCCCGGTTCAAATTTCGGATAACTATGATTTCTTAAATGTAGGAATCCTTTTAATGCTTCTTGATAATAGTAATACGATTTTTCTGCATCGATCTTACAGCCCTTTCCATATTGATAATAATCTCCTAAATCATATGCAGCCAATACATTTCCTCTTTTATATTCCTGATGCATCAGCTCTACTCTTTTTCCCATATTTTCTTTTATAATTTTATTATTTTGATCATAAATAATATTTCGTGCCGTTTCATATCCATTTTTCCAGTCCATATAGACACTAGCCTCATGTGGATCGCTGAAACGATTCTCGATATTATGATCCAAATCATCTACAATATCTAATGCATCCGGTTCCAATTCAAAATATAACAATGGCACCGGCATGGAAATATCTATATCCCGGTTTGTCTTCAATTCATACTCTGCAATAAGTCTTTCTATTTGATCCGGCTGCTGCTCCATATCAGCATCTAATGACTTTAACTCCTTTAGAATTGCATTACCCATTCTTCTATACAAATCATTATACTTTGTTATCCGGAAATCCTTACCGGTATTTCCATATGATGTCCTATATGCCTTTGCCTGTTTTTTTAATAAAACATCCAACTCTTTCATGTCTTCCATATGGTATTTTCGTAAATACAGATCTGTTACCCGATCGATCTCCGGTCTTACATCTTTTAATATATTATTTCCATACTGCCACAAATTTCTTGGACAATCCGGAAGATCATTATATAACTGAAAAATAGCCTGTGCTAATTCCTGATCCTGTACTAATGGATGCTTCGCCTTCTGCTTTAAGATTTCTTCCCGGATAACTTTATTGATCATCAAATTCAAATCTTTTTCCTGTATCAGCCCATTTACAATTTTACTCTTACAGGCTTCGATGCTGCTCATTTTAAATCTTCCTACATATTCTCTCTTTCCGTTATATATCTTAGTCTTTCTTTGTGGAAATAACTCTACCGTTGCCACATGGACATGAATGTTATCTGTATTATAGTGAATGGCTGCACTCCATGTTGCATTTTCCAGATTTTCCTTTTTTAGCATTTCCCTGATTCCATTTCTGGCTACCTCTTTTAATTTTTTATCATCCAGTGTTTTTGTTTTTGCATCATATACTCCCTGTTGTGAAAGCCACCGATTATCAAAAGAGATAACTGTCTGCCACATAAGCGAACCATTATCCTGAGCCTTCTGAAAAATAGATTTTAAAGATTTCTTTTCTTCTTTAGATAATAAATCTTTCTTCTCTGTAAATATTCCTTCTGTCTTTACAGGATTTCCCATGTAATCATTATATAAATTAAACTTCTCCAGATTGTCATTACGAACAGCCTCTTTCCGATCTATATAATCTATGTAAGAACCAAATACACTTGTACCTGGCATTGTAAATTCTGTCATTATTACACATCCTGCTTTTACTCCTGCCATAATGCCCTCCATTTACTTGTTGATAAAAATAGCAGGTTCCTCAAACCCGCATAAAAAAAGGATTCTTTAAGAATTTTTCTTTTTACTTTCCCTGTAGTCTTTTCTTTGTTTGAAATGCTGTATCTTCTTTTTAATAATGCTTCTACTTTCTGCGATCACAGGAGATTCATATACATCCACCGGAATGAGCGAATCAATTTCCGGAAACTCTTGCTCTAAAATAGTGTTCATCACATCTAATAAAATAATCGTGTTTTGCTCTGCCACTGTCGCAGCCCATTTAATTCTATCTTCATATGGTTTCCTTTGTTCCTGAATCTTCTCATATATATTCAACAGTAAATGCTCTGTCTCTTCTTGTTCCTGATATTTTTTTATAATATACTGTAATGCCTTTTTTTCAGATCTAAAATTTTGCTCCTGCTTTACCTTCAAAATGACATTCATATCTTCCTGTGATAATTCAAAATGTTTATTCATCCTCGTCTCCTTGATCAGAAATTCTATTAAGTGCTTCTGTATTCAACTTAATAATTTCCGCTATATCTTTTACCAGGTTCTCATACTTATTTTCGATTTCTTTTAACTCTCCAAACATTGCAAGCATTTCTAGCTGCTGTCTTAAATATGATTCCCTGCTCATATGTTTCTTTCTTGCCATTTCTCCCAGCTTTACAACGGCTGCTCCATCAATTCCCCTTATAGAAATATCCGCCATTTACCGCACCTCTTTTTTACTATGTTTGTAGTATTATATCAAAATGGCTTTAAAAAAGCAATTTTTTATGTACCGATTTTGATATATCTGTATCTATTTATTCCATTTTGCTAGCATAGGAAATCGACTGGCACTGCCAGTCCTATCACGAAGTGATAGCAGATTTCCCTTATGCTCTTTTTTCTTCCTATTCCAGTGGAGAACCACTGGAGCTTGCACAGCAAGCCCGGCTACGCCGTGATAGGAAGAAAAAAATTTTTCACCACCACATCCTGTCCCCGGTACAACCAATTCAATAAAAAAAGAAAATTGGCAGGGAACTAAATCCCTGCCAACGCTTTAGATCGCCTGCTATTTAACTAACTCATTAACACACTTTAATCCGATCCGTTTTTTTATCGTAAAGATAATATGTATCATCTAAAACCTCATCCCTACGAACTGCTTCATAATTTACATTCTGTACCATTTCTCTATAAACTTTCGATTCGCTATCGGTATTCTGCTTCAAAACAAGCACCTCATGTATAGAGGATGGAAGAATCACTAACCTATCTGCTCTCAAAATTTCTGCCGTTTCTCTTAAGACATCCTTATAAAAGATTGTTCCAGCTCCATACAACTTAGACTGATTGGTCAAAACTAATGTATTTTCTACTGCTTCACAAGGCGGAAGTGTCGGAAACAGTTCTTGTAAGGATTTCCGCCATACCGGAAAAAGTCTTGGTGTATTCTGTTTTGCAAATGTAAACAATTCTTCTTTCGTATAATGTAACCGTTCCATATGAATATTATGAATTACAATAGAAGCCTCGCCCTCGTCCTCGTCTTTTACCAAATTATTAACATTTATCGCAATTATCATAGCTAACGATTCGTAAGTCATATGCGGTACATCCTTTAAAAGTTCTTTATTTCTTTTTTTATTGATAATTCTAAAATAAACGTTTTCTTTGATGTTTTCATCAGAAAGCAACTTCTGTAAATCAAAATTTTCTTTCTGTCTGTGGCTCATCAATATTTCAATAATTTCTACAGCAATGTCATCTATGCTCTTTCCGCTTTCAAACTCTTTGAAAAAGGATTCTAAATATAACACGGGAGTTATATTTTCATTTGTCCTTTTAATCGTTACGGCTTCCAGTTCCAAGCCATTGTTTTTCATCATAGAATTGAAAACAACTTCGCCATCTGTTACCCTTTCCGTGATTTTTCCTTTTAAAATCTCCTTGAATTTTTCCATTGTAGTTTCTCCTTTCAAAATTGTTATTATTTACTACATATATAGTATAACATTTTAACTAGAAAAATACTACAATTTCAGCCAAAAAACGTCGCACATACACCTTTAAATTTTTTTCTTTTATGGAACTCGAAATTTTGAAGAGCCAAAAAGAAAAAGGATGCCATGAAGGACACCCTTTTCCTATTATTATTTATTATCTTTTAACTTTGCATCTGCTGTAATATAATGCTATGATTCCTTATAACCTTTTTCATCACTTGAATATCCTCTTTCATGGAACCAATATCTTCATTCCCTGACTGATACCGTTTGAAAGTGTCAACATAGCAGGCTTGTATCTCTTTCAACTGCGGTAAAACATCTAACTCTAACGTGAGCTTGGTAAAGTTTACACTTTCTTCCACTTTAGTCATCCGCTCATTAAGTGAAATCAATGCCTTATCTACTTTCTTGCTATGCTCTTCAAGTGAATTTAAGGCGTTATCTATGTTCTTGTTATGCTCTTCAAGTGAATTTAAGGCATTATCTATGTTCTTGTTATGCTCTTCAATTTTTCTGTTATGTTCTTCCATGGATGCCAGTCTGGTATCTAACATCTTATACAATTCGCTATTATTCATATTCACTATCTCCTTTTTTTAGAATATCATCCTTTTTTAGTTACGTCAATCTGCTATCTCTATGTACCTCTTCCCATTTTTCTGCTCCTTTCAATATCGTTAATTATTTACTTCATATATAGTATATCATTTACGCTTGAGAAACACTATATTTTCAGCCGAAAAAGTAGAACTCTAACCTTTGAAATTTTTTTCTTTTATGGAATATCTCTGTGTTCCGGAGCCTGCAGCATACCTTATGCCGGTACTGTTCATCCATTGCACCGCACCCCGTCGGGACCCGAAAATCGAGCTGCTGATGCTTTGGACAACTTAGGACAGAGGTGGTTGAGCGGAGGGAGCGAAAACGCATCTGTTCTTAGTTGTCCATGCTAATGCAGCGAATCATTTTGGGGTGACGGATCCAGGTGCCCAAATAAAAATAAAAAGCTCAAACCCTTATAAATCAAGGATTTGAGCCACCTGCTATTTTTAGCATCTTTTATACAAAAGGAAGTTCCTCATCTATTCCATCCGGAAGATTCATGAAGCCATCTCCTATTGCACTGCCTGCTGCATTTCCATTAGCCGCTGCAGCACCTGCATTGCTAGCACTCGCCGACTTGCTCTCTGCAAATTCCTGTTCTTCGACTATCACATCCGTTGTGTACACTTTCTGTCCGTCTTTGTTTGTGTAGCTTCCGGTCTGGATACGTCCGGTAACTGCTATCTTGATTCCTTTATGGAAATACTTTTCTGCAAATTCCCCAGAACGTCCAAAGGCAACACAATTAATAAAGTCCGCTGTCTGTTGGTCTCCGTCACGTCTGACTCTTCGGTCTACTGCAATCGTATACCTTGCAATTGCCATTGAGTTCTCTCCTTGTGAATATCTAACCTCCGGATCTCTTGTTAACCGTCCCATCAATATAACCTTGTTCATCTTTTTCCTCCTATTCTAAATACAAAATCTTTAAGTTAGTCGGTACCTGTTGTAAGTCATTCAATGATTCCGCTTTTTCCAAATCTTTCCTATGGACAATATAAATTCTTTCCCTTGTTTCGCTTGGACTTGCTTGCTCGATATAAGCCACAGCACTCTCATAATAAGCAAACGCAGCACAAATCGAAAATCTGTCTTTTTTATCGTCATACTCCTTACCTTCAATTTTATAACCCACTAGCCAATTCAATTGTTTCTCAATCTTCATTTCTTTTACCATCCTTTTCTTATTTACTATATATATAGTATAACATAAAATAGCAAAAAATCCATAGAAACAAGGAAAAAACATCCAGTAAACCGGCGGTTTATTTTTTCTTTTATGGAATATCTCTGTGTCCCGGAGCCTACAGCATACCTTATGCCGGTACCGTTCATCCATTGCACCGCACCCCGTCGGGACCCGAAAATCGAGCTGCTGATGCTTTGGACAACTTAGGACAGAGGTGGTTGAGCGGAGGGAGCGAAAACGCATCTGTTCTTAGTTGTCCATGCTAATGCAGCGAATCATTTTGGGGTGACGGATCCAGGTGCCCAAATAAAAATAAAAAGCTCAAACCCTTATAAATCAAGGATTTGAGCCACCTGCTATTTTTAGCACCTAAAAACCATATTTTAAACTCTCTAAGAATATCAAGAGTGATGATACACAAGTTTCCTTAGCATATTCCAGTGAAAATCTTATTAAACTTTTTTTCTTCTTCGTATCCTCTATTTTAGGATTAGTAGTAGCCTTATTTTTCGTCAAATCTATTGTTCCCATAATAATTTTTTTCTTCCTTTCTAGTCTGATCTGCCATCGTCAGTCTGTATTACAGCATATATATCTTTCCTATCCATATTAAGTATTACTTTAATCATTAGCAGGAGTGGCATAAGAAGTATAACATATCCAAAATAGAAAATGTAAAAATACTTCACGACACACCAAGTAGTGTCCTTAAACTTTAAAGGATAAAAGGATCCAAAATTATAGTAACTAACCACAAACAAAGGACCCAAAAGAATAAATGCCTCTCCAATAATAAAGAGAATACAATATAATTTCATCACACACGCCGCTAATGATTTTTTAGTAACCTTCTTTTTCTTCAGATCTATTTTTTTCATCAGAATTCCTCTCTTTCATTTCTTTCATTCTAGCATAATTTAAGTCTCCAGAATGTATTGTTACTATTGTTACACTGTGTAAATGTCGAAACGTTAATCCCCTTATAAGCCAAAAAACAATAGCATAAACGAGCATATATTTTGGAACAAAAAAACTGTTCCATAATACATGAAAGTTAACCAACAGAAACTGTAAAATTGAAAGTATTACAGCTACAAAAAACTTTCCATATTCTCCCAAAAACAAACATTTAGAAGAAATAACAATCCCAGATATAATAGCAATGCAAAATGTCCATAAGTAAGATCCTGATTCTAACCATACCACTGCTTCTCTCAATGTTCCCCTGCTAAGATGTCCCAAGAAAACAGTTCCTGCCAAAAGAATATATCCTTTCAAAAACATAAGGCTCACATCTGATAGCATATACAAAATATAATTCACATAAAAAACCGCATCCTTTTTTCGTTCATCCACACCAATTTCCTCTCTCTTATTCCGCTTTTAATATCAATGAGAAAATGTAACATATATCTCACGATCTTTATCATTGATTTCTATATTATGGATTCCCATAACGTTCAAATCTTCTATATCACTTTTATTGGCATCCTTGATTTTTTCACCATTAAGAGACAGCTCATATCCATTTTCTATTGCGTTTTTTGCTTCAACTTTTTCATATTGTAAATAAAAAAAGCAACCAACATAGAAAAAAAGCAACAATACACAAAAAAATTCAAGTAAATTAACTATAAATAATTCTGTTTTAGTAAATATATGAAGTTCTTCACCAACTTCTTTAGACTCATATTTCATAATGTGCACCCTCCATCTTTCAACCAAAAGTTTTAAACAGCGAAAACCCGAATACAAAAGAAGAGCTAGCCAAAACAATACAATACCAAAACAGCAAATATGCATGGCATGAATGTATGCTCCATTATTTATAAACAAATTTTCACAGCACCTCTCACATCCAAAACTTTGATATATTCATCATTTTTTCTCCAAGTTGTACCACCTTTGCTATATTCTTATCAGATTCAACCATTGCCATGAAATCTTCTTTTGATAATTCCGTATACTCTAATAATCGGTCAACCCAATCCTGCAGCCTAGCATTTTCACTCTCTAACGCATCTACCCGTTGCTTCAAATTTTCCGCTTCTGCTTTTCTTTTTGCTAAACACTGATCCAGTTCTCTTATTTTCTTTTTATACTGGCAACGTTCCTTTTCAAAAGCGATGTCTTTTGCTGATTTTTTTCGTTCACTCATCCTCATCTACCTCCTATGATGAAGCCTCACACGACTAAAGTCGCGTGCTTCCTATAATGTCCTTGCGGTATATAGACACAGTATCTTTAAAGATATGATTATAATGTTTAATTTTTACACTGTATGTAGAAAATATCTTCATACCGCAAAGCCTCCTTCCTTGGGATGGGAGAAACCTCCCATCCATCTGTCATTACTGTTCTGTTTTCTTTGATGTCTTTCTCTTAGATCCGGCTTTCTTTGGCTCTGGATCTGATGTTTCCG
>OLRQ01000947.1_pt1 | contig 26281 bp, 28 predicted proteins | sample 1671971 | NCBI WGS metagenome assembly OLRQ01 (sample SAMEA3136631, study PRJEB25190) | human gut metagenome | biome: human gut; feature: human-associated habitat; material: faeces | place: Austria | collected 2013
TGGCCTTGTCAAAATCGCTCATGCCAGAGGTCACATTGTCCTTGACGATCTCCTTTACGAGACTGTTGAACTTGGTGTCTTTTTCTCGTCTCTCCTTAACTTCTGCGACACTGTATTGATAGTGTACCTGTATCCATGCCGGCGTACCATCCGTTTCAGCACCGGTACTGATGCTTGCGATATAATACGGGTTTTGGTCTGCCCGACTGTCATACAGGCTGTCCAGTATTTCTCTGAACTGCTTACTATCTACACGGAAGGAAGAAACATCAATTTTCGTTTCTACATTCTCGAAAGCATTAATAATCGTTGCTTTCAAATTGTCCAGTTCGGTGCCGGAAAGCACCTTGGCATCCGCAGGCCGTTCTTCGTACCGCTTGAGAAATGTGACGATCTGGGCGCGTGTGCAGCTTTCAGCAGGAGAAAAGCAGTTGTCCGATGTACCGGACGTAATTTCCTTTTGTCTTGCCCAGTGAACCGCATTATAGTAGTATGATTTCTCCGATACATCCGTAAATACAAAATATCCCGCTAATTTCGGATTACCTGCCTGTTTATACAAAAAACAAGCCATCTGGGCACGGCTGACCGGCTCGTTTGGTGCGAACTGCGTTGCTGATATGCCAGAAGTAATATTGTTCTGAACCGCCCACAGTACCGCATTATAGTAATAATCCGTAGATTTCACATCAGTAAACGGATTATTAGCGCTTACCTTAGGCGATCCTGCCGTACGCCACATAAATGTGACTGCCTGAGCTCGTGTACAGATACCGCTCGGATCAAAATGATTCGTATCTTTACCGGCAGTAACCCCCTTTGCTACCGCCCAATCTACTGCACTTTTATAATATGCGCTGCTCGGCACATCCGCAAACGCTGCTTGCGCGCCGCTGACCATGACAGCAGATGCACTGATCGCTGCTGCTATCAGACGAAAACTGAAATTTTTCTTTCTTTTATTCATAGTATTTTTCTCTTTTCCTATGATTTTTCATTTTCAAGCGACAGGTAAAAATACCTGTCGCTATATCTTTTACTTTTAAGGGAAAATGAATTTACCACTTTGTAAGCTCCCATGCCTTAATATCGTTGGCAAAACTGCCGTTGTAGGAAGAGAATTTGTATTTTGTGCTGGCATGAAGGTTGGCGCGAACCTCGTCGTAAGAAGCCTGATCGTTCAAATCCATGATAACGAGGTGGAAAGAGTGATCGCCATATCCACAACGGAATGCGCGATGATCAATCCAACGGAAAGCAGAAGGATTGTTAGCGAGTTCCCAAATCTCTTGCATGAATGCAGCCTTAAAACCGTTGATTGCCTCGTCGGGATGATTCGGATAAGCCATCTGTAAAATACGCTTTACAAGCATACGCGCATCGTAGCTAAAACCGCTGGATACAATCATCTTACCATTAGAATCATACAAATCCTTAACGGTACTTCCATCAAGGGCCTTAAAGCCATTGGGATTATTACCCCAAGCACTAGAATTCCATTCTGGCATTTTAATATATATCATATTCGTGCTGCTGATAGTGCGCTGGTTAAGAATAACCTCGACACCGCCGTATTTGGGGTCTGTTGCGGTTAATTTGGGGCTTTGAGTGTCAAAATCAGTCGATTCAGTCCAGATACCCATTGCCTTGATTTTATTATAAAGCTCAACATTGGTAAGACCGTCACCAAGCTCGACAATATCCGCAACTTTTGTCCAACCGGCGCGGACGAACATAGTCGCAGCCTCCGCACGTGTCAACAGGCCTTTCGGGTTAAAGGTGCCTTTGTCATCAATGCCTACACAGAGTCCATCTCGATAGGCATCGAAAATAAACCAATAGTATTCTTGATCGACTTCGTTCAAATCTGGGATTTCTTCTTCGGAGAGATACGGCTGTAGAACCAGATTGGCCTTCGGGCCTACACCGAGTCCTTTTTCGAGCATATAGAATGCAAGCTCACGTGTGCAGAGCTGATCGTAATTTTCTGCAGTAATATCACCAAAATCCGGCAGACACTCTAAGGTGTTAATGCAATATTCAATGGCACCATACGCCCAATAACCATTTTTTGCTTCACCCTTATAGCCCTTTACGGAAGAGATAATTTTCGCCATTTGAGCAATGGTTACATTGTCGCTCGGGCCAAATTTACCGTGACCGTAGCCTTGAATCAGACCGCCGCCAACCATTTCGTTGATGTAAGAAGATGCCCAATGAGTATCTGGCACATCGCTGAAATTAGATACCGCAAAAGCGGGTGCCGTCATGCTTGCCGCCAATGCCGCCGCGAGCACCAGCGAGGTAAATCTTTTTTTCATTTAACCTTCTCCTTTTTGAACGTATAGGATTTATAAGAAAAATAAATCTCTAATTTTATTGTACCGCGATTGACAGATTTCTACAAGTTAATTCTTTTGCATGTATGCTTTCAAACCACTTGGCATACTAATTAAATCTTACGCCGCTTTTTCTCCCGAATGAGAGTAGACTTGCTGATACCCGTCAGCTTAACGATCTGCGCATACGAATACTTCTCGAACAGAGCCATCGCATGGTCAAGCTGCTCAGCATCGAACTTAGGCGGACAGCTGTACGGCACTATCTGGCGTGTCATCGTGTTTATTTTGTAAAGCCACAGGTTTACTATGAACAGGCAATAGTCAGTATCTTTCAGCGCAGACTCAAGAACATAGCACTCTCGAATCTCTGGAGCACGTTACAGAATATGCTGCTCTTTGCCAACATTCATAGGATCTGCTTTTCTCATGATAATGCTGTGATGGTCACAGCTTGCGAGTTTGTTTGAAACCCACTCGCGGAATTCATCACCGCCATTGTTCTTTTCAAACTGAGCACGCCGGACTCCGAACTTCTCGATTTGGTCTGCTACGCGAGGGCGAGTGACGTATTTATCCGCCTTAGTGAAAAGTATACTGGGAATGTATACTTCTGAGCCATACACATACCCAACCATGCTACACAAGTAGTCGCCGCCACCCCATGCAACATCGCAGGCTTCAAGAATAGCATCCGGCTCGATCTCCGGCAGCTCGCCGTTGTACGTCCGGATGTCTTCCGGCTGGATCAGCGTGCCGATGCGGTCGATCGGCTGTCCCATGTACTGCGCAAGCCAGCTTGCCTCATCGCCTACGGACTCAAAGCTCGCGCGGCGCTGCTTGTAAAAGTCAGTGTTGAAGCCCACACCGAACTTATAGTCGAAATTGCTCTCGTCCTTCTCGTTCAATGCCGGCATATTGATTGATTCCCAACGTAAGTTCCGAAAATCCGTATTCTCGTCCAGCATACTCATGCGGATGCCTGCCGGATCCTTCGTAGCCCAACGAGTACCGACAAACAGCTTCTTCGCGCCTTGCTTGCAGCGAGCCAGCAGGTTGTTGTCGGTCAGAATCCACGCCTTAGACAGTCGGTCGGGGTTCAGAGCTTCTTCGACGCCGCTCAGAAGGTCATCTGCGATCAGGAAACCGTTACAGTCACAGGCGCCGTTCAGTGTGCCATACAACGATCTGGTCGTCAGTGAATGATAGCGCTTGCTTCGCTCAATATCTAAGGTCTCATCCTTAGCGTTCGTGAACGCAATCTTTGCCTGTGGGAAGATCTCCTGCCAAGCGTACGTTGTAGGATCACGGATGACCTCCAGCACACCGGCGTACATTGCGTTCGTGATGAAGTCGGAGAACGCCGAGTACAGATTACTACTGTCAGGCCGCAGCGCAATAACATACGTCAGCAGGAACATAAGCAGAGTCGTCTTGCCAACGCGAGGCGGCATGCTGATGTAGCCCTCATCTAGCCTGTCATCGAGCAGATCCTGTATAACCTTAACGGCTGGCTGAAGCTGGGCTCTGCGCGGCATATAGAACCTTTCGGCAGGTTTTCTGTTCTTCTCCAGATACAGCATATACGCTTCAAAATCGCCCTCACGAGCCAGCACAAGTGTCGCATACCAATACACGGTCAGCCACTCCTGCGTGTTCTCACCGAGCCTCTTGCTGCCCCTGGACGCATTATCACGAGCCTCCTTGGCGAGGAACCGGTCATGCTCCGCTGCTGCGTAGTCAGCTAACATTCTGTCAAAGCGTGGCGTGCTTAGCGCTCTCTGTCGCAGCTTGTCTATATCCATACTAATACCTCCATAAACGGCAAGTGCCGCTAGCCCCTTTACAGGACAGCGGCACAGTATTTATAGTACGACGATCTGCTGAGGCCACACATCTTAGCAGCCTCAGCAGCAGTGATCTTGCCTGCGCTTTGCAGGCTCTTAGCCTCTCTGAGCTTGCTCTCGTCAAACTCAGCCGCCGGACGGCCTTCCTTGAACGCGTCGCCCTTAGCAGCCTTAGCAGCTGCCTTGCCGGTCTGAGTGCGCTCAACGATGGTGTCCCTTTCAAACTCAGCGAACGCCAGCAGCATGTTGACCATCATCTTGCCCATCGGCGTGTCGTCAACGACGCCCATGTTCAGGATGTTAACTCTTACGCCCCGAGCAACGAGGTCGCGGATCACCGCAGAACCTTCAGACACGGTTCTTGCCAGACGATCCAGCTTACATACAATAAGCTCATCGCCGCCCTTAAGCATCGAGACCAGTTTATCAAACTCAGGACGATGCATGGTCTTGCCGGAGTACGCATCACAGTAAACAACCTCGGCTCCTGCGGCAGTCAGATTCTTCTGCTGCTCTGTCAGCGACGTTCCGTAGCGTTCCTGATGCTTCGTCGATACTCTGCCATATCCGTATTTCATTATTCGTCTCCCCCAATCACGAACTGATCCGGTGTGCGTCGGCCACTGCGGCGCTTCGGCTGCAACACAACCTCATAGTCCGCTGCGTCTGCTGCCTTAAGCACTGTCTCCAGCGTTACACCTTTGCGTCCGAACGCATTTGTCAGATACCGTGTAGTACATCCCATGCTCTCGCCAAGCTCAGACAGCGTTGTCCGCTTGACCCGGCAGATCTCCTTAAAACAATCCCGGATATTCATGATTTTGGCCTCCTTTTTTCTTATGTTTTAATTATACACCTATATAGGTGTAAAGTCAACATACTTTTTTATAATGTCAGTGACGTAGTGACGCAAATGACGCTCGTTTATTAGGTTTATATATGAAAAATTTTTTATTTGAAAATGAAATCAAAAAAATTGCGTCACTACGTCACTACTTGTCATTTTATAACTTATATATATAATATATATAATAAAATAGATAAAATAGAGGAAATAGAGAACCTATTTTGGCAATACTTTAGTGACGTAAAATGTCATTGAAAAGTCATTGAAAGTCACTACTTTTGCTTTTGCGGGTAGATTTGGGGTTGAACTCGGGTCCCCAGACCCCCTAAAATACCCCTCCGGCCTCCCAGCGCCGCCGCCGCGAGTGTATAGCGCTACTGCTGCGTCACTGTCCACGTCCGTAAACTCTTAAGTTTTCGGACGGTTTAAAGTTGCACCTATAACGATGTAAAAACGGCTCGATTTACATCTATACCGATGTAACTTTAGCATGCTAAATAATACGCCTCAGATCGCAGCAGCAGGAGCGCGCAGCGCAGCAGATCGCAGCACTATTATGCTGCTGTATCCGACAGATCGCAGCGAGTGAGTTTGAAAGGAACTATCTCGCGGATCCTGCGCAGGATCCGCCGCCTGCCATCTATCGCAGCGGATCGCGCCCGTGAGTTTGAAAAAGCTCCCTTCAAACTCAAACCGACCGGGGATCCGCCGCATGCCGGGGATCGAGTGAGTTTGAAAGCGACTCCTGCGCTGTGATACTGCGGATCGGATCCGCCGCGCGTGAGTTTGAAAGCAACTCGCAGCAGCTGCGCGCGCTGCATACTATAAAACTCGAACGCCTGTAATCGCTCTCAAATGTGCTGTATGCGCTCCACGCCATCCGATATACAATTACATTACCGACCTATAAAATGCAGCAGGATCGCTCTCAGTGGCTCATATAGCCCTATCACCCGCCGGAAATGTTTTCGTCGGCGCATGTATCCGGGGTTTAATTCCCCGCCGTCTCCCCATACCCTACAATCTCCACCGCCGCAGTATACATTGACAGCAAAAAAAAGATCCCACCGGAAAAGCTATCCCGATGGGATCTAATCTAAGGCGTGCATGCGATCCAGAGGATCCAGAGTAACACGCCAGCTGCGCCGATCAGCCAGACCAGAAGCGCGAGAACCACGATGCGCCGTATCCTCAGGCCTCCTCTCGCTTGCGATCAAACAACTTGCGCGCGCTCGAGCCATGCGCACGGAACGCGACGCGCGGATCGCCAGACCAGCACCCGCGACCCGCTGCGCGGCAGATGCCGCACTGGCCAGGACATTCATACCAGCCAGCCGGAGCGGATCCGTCAGCCTGAAAAATGTCAGTCTCCGGGAACCCCTGCGGATTGTAGCAGGCGCAGCCGGGAACGCGGGAAAAATAAACGATCATGTTTGACGGCATGGCGGCGCGATCGAGTATCGCGCTTGCCCAGCTCCAACGCTTGGTATAAATTAGGAAACGACGCCACGGAATCCGCTCCGCGAGATTCTGCGCGAGGCGGAAGAACTGCGGATCTGGCGCGTCGCCGCCTTCGAGAAATCGGAAGTCACCGGATCCACGCGCGAGGTAATCGCCCAGCTCCCAGAAGTAGCCGAGCGGATCCTGCTCATAGCGCGCCTGTGCTGCTGCCCATGCTGCCGCCACAGCTGGCAGCCGGAGTTCACCCATTGCATAGCATCCGCGAGCGCAGGGGATTCCGTCCGGACAGCTACAGCCGGGCAAAAAGCCTTGCGTCTCGCAGCCGGTTTTGCTGTTGTTGCTGCCAGTGCGGACGGGGAAATGCGCGCCGAGATCGCGCAGCGTACGCGCTGCTGTGATCCACGCTGCAACGTGATAGCGTGTATCCCAGATCGAAGGATCTGCGATCAGCTGCTCGATCTGCTGCTGCGCAAAGATCGGGAGCTCGGATTGATTATCTGCCTGCGACATGACGCGCGCGGTGAGTTTGCGCGGAGTCATTCCGTCGGAGTCCGCGCGCAGAATCGCGCGCGGTGTACGCTTGTTAGAAATGTGCTTTGCCATGATGTTAGTCCTCCTCTACAGTGTGTCCGTTTGCCCATACCGGTACAGCGCCGGGTCGCGGGATCCGGCAGATCCAGCCGTCCGGCGTGGTGATCGCGCCGCGCGACTCGATCTCGATCGTGTCCTCTGCGCGGTAGATCGCCGGCAGGCGATTCCAGGGGTCGCGCGCCCCTGCGCGGCGGTTGGCGAGGCGCTTCGCGCCAATCAGGGTAGGCCGACGCAGATCCACTCTCCGTCAACGCTGAAAACGTAGTAATTGATCTTTTTCATGGTAAATCCTCCCTTTTTAGTAAACATCGTTGTAAATAATGATTTCCTCGCCGTCGACGATCTCCGTGATCTTGCCGACGCGCGAATTCTCAAAAATGCCATCATCTACCTGTGCGAAAAGATTGTGCTCGATCTGCTCTGCGCTCACCGACGAGATGACGAGTTCGCTGTAAGCGTTCGTTCCTGTTTTGTCGGAGTTGCGCACGGAAAACGCGCAAGGTACCTCTGCATTGCTCAGCGCGAAGTCATAAGACGTGCGAAAGGCTTCGCGTTGGCGGTGGCCGAGGCGGCCGTAAACGCGGAATGTACGCGTTACCGTCATGCGTGCAGCGCGCTCCTCATCGGAGTCGCCGAACTCGCGGAAGGTGACAGCTAAATTGCCGTCCCACGCCTGCGAGATCGTCCAGCCGTTCACGGCTGCAAGATCCAGCAGGCGCTTATGCAGGTTTGCGCGATCAAACTCGAAAACGCAAACTACGTGATAGCAGCGCGCGCCGTCTGAGTTGCGAGACGCTAAAACAACGTCTGCTCTGTTTTGTGTGCGTACAAAATCCTTGAGAATTTCGCTGTTCGTTTTCATTTTTTGTTTCCTCCTATAAATAGGTGTTGTTTTTTGGCGGTGACCGCCTCGCTGATCAGCTCGGCGGCTCGTTTTTCTTATCGACATCTATAATTTATCACGACTGCTGCTTATGGTCAAGTATAAGTTTTCCTAAAACCCGTCATCAGCCTCATTCGAACTTTTCACCCGCTAAAACCGCCATGTTCTACGCCCCACCTGCCAAAATCCGAACTTTTTCCGCCAAAATCTCAGGTTAGTCAACACTAACTGTCGCATTCTAGAAATCAATCGGCGGCGGTCGTCCGTTTGAAAGGAACTCTTATAGATAAATATAAAAATGCCACCCAAAAAGTTGCGTACACTTTTGGGTGGCAAAACTTGCGTACACGTTCTCACGAACGTGATTGCCTTATTGAATTGTCCGAACTTTCGCGGTTGCGATAGTGACGCAGACGGTGACTGCGCCTGCCGCTGGATCCTCTAGATAACAATCAGCGCAGAGCACGCGGAAGTTGTTGGTGTAATGATAATCAACGCGCGCAGGGTGCAACTCTGCGACGGTTTGATCGAGCGCGGCTCTGGCCTTGCGGATCAGGTCGCGGGGTATCATCGCAACAGACTTGGCGTCCAGGATCTCGCCGCTGTCGTCGATGGTCAGCTCGTCGATGGAGCTGCGGCTGTAAAACGCACCGCGCAGATAGCCCTCGCGTTCGGTCGGAGTGAAACTCTCCCACTTCTCCCGGGCGGCGTCCAGCGCATCACGAAACGTGCTGAACGACTGTCCATTATAACGATAGCTTGCGTACACGTTTACACCTCGGAATATTTCCAAGTGCGGCCGTAACGCCTCTGGTAGTATTTTTCATACCGTGTGAACGCTCTCTGTATATTGCCGCTTATAAGGACAGCCGCAACATCGTCCCCCGGAAGCTCCTCGACGGTCTTCCATACGCCGCTGCTGTTCTGAATCGTGTGATAGTGGTTGAGTTCCAACGACTCGCCTGTCGAGCGCACATATACATCTGGATCGAGTCCGGCAGCGTCCAGTGTGACAACAAGGTCTCCGCAGCGTCCTATAAACCTCTCTACACCGAAATCATACGACGGCTCGATTTTAACCTCGTCAAAATGCTCGAGAATACTCACCGGCAGGCGATGAATTGTGTTATGCATTATATCGGTGATGATGCGGCGATCCTCCGGAACTTTACCTACAACCAAGGACGCGTCATAATTGATGCGCGGCATGATCTGTTTGATCTGCTCCGGAGTCGCTTGCATTGCATTTTCTACGCCCGGAACTTCACGCAGATACTTGAGAACCGTGTCAAAATCGGTCTTGATATGAACGTAATGGATGGGAATGTCTTCGTGACTCAGCTTGTACAGATCGACAGCAATGCCCTGTGCTGCTTCAAAACCCCAGGTAAAAATATCCTTCACCTTAAACATCAGTCGTCGCCTCCTTTGGTATCCACGGCTTGCCAAAGCGTTTTTCGTGAAGTACCTCGTAGCGGTCGATCAAGCTCTGGTCGGTCTCAGGGCGTTTGGGTATTTCATCAAGGAGTGCGCTATCCATACGAGATATCGCTTCGTTGAACGGGAGCCATACGCCGCTCCTTGTGTGAACGTAGCTCTCATCCTGCAAAGGGATCTCCCTGTTTGTCACGGCTTTCCACGCGCCTTGCGGTATGCCTGCCATGTTGCATGAAACCCGTATGCCGACCTCCGGCAGCACGCAGTAGTAGGAGTCGTCTGCCAGGTTGTATTCATGAGTGCCTACAACCCCGAGCTTCTTTACAATGTCGAGCGGCAGGCGGCGAACTGCGTCGTACATATCGTCTCGACGATATTTACGGATTCTCGGCACCTCGTCGTATATCTCATCGTTGACCTCCAACACGCTCTCATCCGCGTGTAAAATTATGAGCTTGAGATCAAGTGGACTTGCGTTGTCAATTTCGGCGATGCTGCGTACACCTCCGGCAGAGAGGTCGTCTTCCGTGAGACTGTCCAAATGCAGCTCAGCCGTATGTATCTCAATACGCGGAGCATCGTCATCGTACAGCGCGCGACACTTTTCTTCAGGCGATAACTGACTGAAAAGATACAAGGCGACGATTTCAGCCTCTTCATATCTGCGTGCGTAATGCATGCTGTCGATTCCAAAGATTTTCATTGCGGCATACTCCAGATGCAGTTCGGCACGCCTTCGTCCATTTCAGCTTCGACCAAAGCGTCGACGAGGGCGTCAGGCGACGTGTCGTCCGGGATTTCGTGAGCATTGATCTGGATCTCCACTTCCTGATTTCCCTGCGACTCGTAACGATTCCACGTTAACTGCGATGATTTGATTGCCTCTGTCTTGCTTGTGAAGCCATATTGGGTGTGATATTCCAGATGTTCGTGCTTGCTGTCAGAAAAACATAAAATGTGTACTAAGTAACCTTGCATAAAGCATTTCCTCCTTTGTGGGCCCATTGTAACACAATTCTACTGAAATCGCAATAATTCTGTTGGCCCCTCGGATTTTTTATGTTATACTTTTTTCGCAAGAAAAAGGGGAACGAAACATGTATAGGATAAACAGGATAGCCGTGCAAGAGGCAATGGCGCGTGTGGGCATAAAAACGCAGAAAGAGCTCGCGCGTAAACTTGAGGTCACCGAAGCGCAGTTGTCGCATACGCTGTCTGCATCGTATGTGCCAGTTAAGGCAGCAGTTGTGCGCTTGTGTGAATTGTTACAGACACGAATCGAGGACATCGTCGATGCAGAGCCATTAGAAGCTCCAGAAGCCGTACACAATGCGACAGGCGTTACATCAATCGAATTATTCGCTGGAGCCGGAGGCATTGCTGTAGGACTTGAGAAAGCTGGCATACACACACTCGCTCATGTGGAGATCGATCCGACCTGCTGCGAAACGCTGAGGCAGAATCGTCCGCAGTGGAACGTCATAAATGCTGACGTGAAGGATGTAGACTTTTCTACGTACGTTGGAAAGATCGACATCGTGACCGGCGGCTTTCCGTGCCAGGCGTTCTCTTACGCCGGCAAGAAGCTCGGCTTTGAGGACACGCGAGGCACTCTGTTTTACGAGTTCGCGCGCTGTGTGAAGGAAGTCCAGCCGAAAGTGTTTTGGGCTGAGAATGTCCGAGGTCTGCTTTCGCATGACAACGGTCGTACACTTCGCACGATCGTTGATGTGTTTGAGCAGCTAGGCTATGGCATCGAATACAAGGTTCTCAATGCGAACCAATATGGCGTAGCACAGAAGCGAGAGCGTTTGATCATTATCGGTACGCGTCCAGGCTATGAGTTTGAATGGCCAGAGCCGGACAGCTATCGTCCTGTCCTGCGTGACGCACTGCAAGATTGCCCTCCGTCTGAAGGACAGACGTATAGCGCGAAGAAGAAAGCAGTGTTCGATCTGGTTCCTCCTGGCGGATGCTGGGTTAACCTTCCGGAAGAGGTTGCAAAAGAATACATGGGCAAGTCGTACTACAGCGGCGGCGGTAAGCGCGGCATGGCACGACGGATCTCCTGGGATGAAGCATGCCTCACGTTGACATGCAGTCCATCGCAGAAACAGACAGACCGGTGCCATCCGGATGAGACTCGACCGTTCACCGTACGAGAGTACGCGCGTATTCAGTCGTTCCCGGACGACTGGACATTCCGAGGCGGCGTTGGTGCAAAGTACAAGCAGATCGGCAACGCAGTTCCGGTCGAACTCGCGCGTCGCATTGGCGTGCAGCTGCGTAAGTGCGTAGAGCAAGGCGACAAAAAGGAAGAGCAGGGATAACTCCCTGCTCTTTTAGTTTACAATTCTTTTGCGATACGCTCGATGAGTTCTTCGACGTGTTTACTTGCGTCAAATCTTTCCGCAACATCTCCGGCCACGCCAATGAGATCCTGATAGAAATACTCGTCGCCGGTTAGATGTGTCCAAAACTTCTTGCCTACGATGACTTGCCAACCATTCTTTTCGATTTTTTTGTAATTCGCTGAAATGTCATCGTGTTTTCCATAAAGCACACCAACGATAAAGTTGTCTTCGTCATACTTAACGCCGTTCGTTTTGAACAAGCGTCGTGCGTCGTCAAACTTATCACACATAGGTTTAACGTCATCTTTGTTAATCGTCGTTGGTCCGGCTTTCAGCTGCGCGTAGATATCTCGGCCATTGATTTGATCGGTGAACTCAATGTCCATGCCGGTGACTCCGGACGCCTTTGCAAAGCCAGCCTCAACACAGAATAACTGTGTGCGTGTACCGAACGATGTTGCCAACGACGTGCCAAGGATGCGAGGATAGACCAATGCACGAGCCATGCTTCTCGGATCACAGCCTCCGAAGCCAATCTGCGAGAGCATTTTAATCGTGAACGGATTTATTTTGAAGTTCTTCATCTTCCAAGACTTGATTTTCTTAACTTGGCTTTCCATGATATCTTCAAAACATTTTTCTGCTACGGCACGCACGCTGCTATCCATTGGTCTCACATCCTCATTTCTTTATCTGTTTACACTTTACGACAGAATTTGGATGAAAAGCAATGATCTCTATTTTCTTGTGATTTTCCTATAATTTTGTACACGCTACTGATACCCTGTACAAAATCAGACACTACAGAATGGCCAAAAGTGTAGGCAGTGCGTGGCTTTTGACCTAAAAATAAGAGGTTCGTTTTGACCGCTCCGAAAAGCCCCAAAACGAACCTTTGTTTATTTGCGTTTTACCCCCCTCTCCTATGATCCTTTCCAACGTAACATAAGCGAGACTAACGACATTTTCTGACGAGTAAAAAAACCAGTTTTGACTACAATCGACACGTCTTTTTATGCATCTTGTATCACCACATGAAAGCGATTTTGTGTTAATTGTAATGATCCTTCCACCACATTTCAGCACTTAATTTTTATTATGACACCGCCATTCAAACAGACTCCATCTGCTAATATTAAAGGCAATTAACCCTCCAACACTTAAGAATATTCTATACAAAATTCCCAATGTGAACACTTCCATAGCGCGTTCAATCTTCATAAAAATCCTCATTTTTCCCTCCAATTCAAACGACTTTTACTCGATCATAACCATTCATAATCCGGACAATACGCCCTAATTTCTCGTTTAATTTTCTGAAGGAAAGCCATGTATAATATCATTATGTAGTTGCAAATTTCTCATCGACTTGTGACTCAGAAAGCAAATTTTCCAGTGACGTTAGGCACTCTCAAATGAACACAATCAACGGATTCCGTGTTTCTTTGAAGTACTCTTCCCCCCCTTCGACCTCATCGTTTTTTGTAAAATAGCCGACACACTCGAGCATTTTATACCCTTCACAACACCATAAAAAGATTCCCCAAAAAGCCTCTGGCGTCTGCAATTTTTCACTCAAACTTGTGTCCACTCTATATTTATTTAAGCGTATCCGACTCTCAATCCATGTCAAAATTCAGTTAGAATTCGCTGAACACACACCGTTGAAGGAAACGATTTGATGTATCCAAGTTCAGAAAAAGCACTGCGGCTAATCAAGAATTTCGTGCGTGAAATGAAAGAAAAAAGTCACGTCCTTTGTATTAAACATTAAGTAGATTACCAGCAGCAACACGCTTGAGTTTGCTCGTAAAGCTGTCGTTTTTGCCGTCTGTCTTACCACAGATATTGAGAATTTGTACAAGCTAAAAGCCTTTATCGAGCTTCTCAAACCATACCACTGTAGTGCCTTCTCGCAGTAAACGACTTTTAGAATGTCAATATAAACTGGATTTCCGTTATTGTCTTCACCAATTAGAAACATGGCAACCTGTATTTTATTTGTATCTTGCAGGACGTATCCTGCGACTTCTTGGAACAGGCCAATCTTGCGATTATCACCATCTGTAACGGTCTCGATAAAGTGCTCCCATCTCTATAATGAGCTGACGCGTTGAACGGATATGGCACGAGAAATAGGTGTAAAGATTATCAGCTGAGTTCTCGCTGAAACGAATTTCAGACTTGAACTTTAGCGTTCCATTTTCAAAATTGAATACCAGTTTTATTGCAAACATAAAGCGTATTACGCAGTAGGTACGCACCAGTTTTGCAATGCTGCCAATCCGTCCGCCGATCGGAAAGGCCGAGATTTATATCGATGTAACTGTGTAACTGCGTGTCAGAGACGTCTTCCCAATACGCATCATTGCACCCTTTCATATCGATCTGATTGTTATAAAATCACTTGTGTTTACGGAAAACCTCATCTGAAATATCGTGTTTGAACGGAGCCGATGTACGCTCTTTCTTGAGCGCTTTCAGAAACTCAGCTGCCCAGCGATCTAACTTTACAGACTCTGTGAACAGCTCAGCAACCTCAAATTTCCGCTTCTCATAACAGTCGGAACGGCACAGATCGGTAAGCTATTTTATCTGGTTAATACCATCAGCTTTAGCCAGTGTGAGGGCTCCATCGACCAACCCATCCAGCAGAAATTTAAGGTTTTCACCGTCTACATAATACTCAAAAATATCCTTGTACTCTCTCGAACATTGATAAACTCGAAACGGAATATTGCTCTCAAATAGCAAGCGATACATCTTCTGAGAGAACTTTTCACTAACATCTTTGAGTGCCATACAACCAGCTCAGATGATGTCAGTCTGCTTGTAAGCGCGTAGAATCGGCAAAACTATTTGTAGATGAGAACTATAAAAGTTGTTGTTGATCCCCGATAGGCACGCCCACTTCTTGCCGTTGGCGGACTATTTCCCGAACTGCATAACGTCAAATGTGTCTCCTATACTGTGATTGCCGGTGATGACATGAATCTCAATAAAGTACGTAAGCCGTTACATACGGCATTGTAGCACTGTATCTGTGAGAGCTATACCGCCCCAGGAAATTAGGCAGCGAGCCCATTCGCAATTACATTCCAGTAGACGCTTTCAAAACGCCACTGAGCAGCATATTCTCCTACACCTGCCATAATCTTTGTTTCTTCCATTCTCATAATCCACAGTATTACTTTAGGGCTGTACACGATACCTCCGGGGTTCTCTTTCCTCTTTATCGTTTCAAGAAATTTCAGCTAATCTACACATCTGCTGTACATATAGTACGCGACTCATAGTTGGTCTCAAATCCAGAATTACGCTACACTCTGGAATACTGATGCCATCGGGAATCAGGTTTACGTTGCACTAAATATGGATTTTTCCACTTCTAATGCTGCTGAAGGGCTTTGTGCGTCGACATGAGGTGTGTGGGTATACCTGCCGAGCTGAACGCATCAGCAACAGCCTCGAAATGCTTAACGGTTACACCATATGCGATTGTTTATGCTCTGTTTGCAAGATCTTTATATGTTTTGAGAACATTTCCGTACAAATTCTACTTCAGGACGATCTCTTTGAGAACCGGCTTGGTGGAGTCTCCGTAACTCGTTAACGCTTCATTTATATCACGCATTATTCGCACTAAATACTTACAATGTGCGAGTCTACTCTTTTCGTTCAAGTTATCATTGCACACATTGTGTATGATGGTTGTGTAAGTATATAGAGTTTCTGTATCAAGCCATGGTGATGTGGAGATAAATCTAACGACCAGACAACCATAAAATCGAAAGACTTTAATGTAGCTAGATGCTTCGCACAGGTGTACTTCACCGTATAATATAAGCTTCGGATTCTCTCGCCGTCCCATTCTTCGAGCCGCAGTAGAAATACTTTCCAGACGAATATCTTGCATATCTGCGAACACTTTCTCATGCTGCTCCAGTAGCTCACAACTTCTCACCTTTTGAGCAGCTCAGCGATTCCATCGTACGCGTGATCTTTTTTTGTTTTCCCTTCTATAACGAATAAGATGCAGTAGCAATGGTTTTCAACTAATATCCTTTGTTCAGGTGTGAATTGTAATTTTAGTTTGCTATTATTGATGGATATCCTCTCCCTTCTTTTCTACATTTAGTCTTCGCGTGCCTGCTGTGCTGGAAATTTACGCAATCCAGCACCCTACTCGTGAAGGTACAAAAAAGAGGTCACACATAAGCGTCACCTCGTGCTTTAACTAGGAAACAAACTTACGCATGGCCTCTTTCGAGATCTGTATGGACAAAACCTCTCCGTCTCCTCCGGTTCCACTCCGCAGTGAATCCACGGCGAGAGTCTCCTTTCCTTTGGCTTGATGGCTTTGGGTACCTTCCACCGAAGTGGAGGGGCGGCGTCCTGCCTTTTCTATGCTCTTATAATACACCTATTCCTAGGTGTCGTCAATACTTTTCTATAAGATTTCTCGTTAAATCTTATCGTTTTATTTCGTATCCACGGAGCAACAAAGCCAAACCGCGAACTTGATCTTTTGACATTTTGTCTATGGATTTTTCAATCGATTCCATACTTACTGATAGCGGAATCATATAATCAATGGCAATCGGTCTCGGGTTAAAAATCTCATCCATCGGCAGATCGAGGATATCCGCGATCTGCACAGCCATCCAAAGGTTCGGTACACTCTTTCCGGTGAACCACTTGTTCACACTAGCAGGCGTTACACCGAGCCGATCTGCCAACTCTTGTTGCGAGATTTTGAATTTGCGGCACTCTTCTCGCAGGCGGCTGCCGAGAAACTCTGCGTAACGGCGAGCCTCGTCATCGTAGGTCATTTCGGCTCCTCCACACCAGCGCAATACTGGTCGAGCAGCTGATTTACGAGCTCGTTGATGCTGACGCCGGCCTGCTTGGCTACCTTGCTGACCCTCTTTTTTAGACTCGGGGTAACTACGAGCTGCATGCGGACAGTACGGTTCTCTCCGCGAACCGGCTGCTGCACGAGAACCTGCGTGCCTGGCTTGTTGGCAACTTCAACGACAGGCGCTTCTTCCTGCTTGACAACCTCGGGCTCCGGTGCGCCCTTAAGGCCATCAAAAATATTTTCACTTGCAATGTTCTTAGCCATCACAAAGCTCCTTTCTCAGTCAGTTCTGCGTACAGCGCACGATAATCCTGCGCCGCCGTACAGCTCTCATCCCATGCCAGCAACGGCTTACGAGCCGCCTGTGCCTCGCGGACACGGACAGTCTCGCGGATTGCAGTGTTAAGCACAATCGTTCCGAGCTGTGCGGCGAGATCCGGCAAGCCAGCTTCAACTTCTCTGGACAATACCGTGGGTCTCGACCTACGCGTCAGCAGGACGCCGCAGCACTCCAAACCCTTGTTAGTGTACTTCTGCGTGTCGGCAACACTGCGAGCGAGACGGCTGATGCCCTGTGCAGAATAACGGTCAGCGGTCATCGGTACGAGAACCTTAGTGGCTGCCGTCAGGGACGCCATAAGCAGCGTTCCCAGCGCCGGAGGCGTGTCGATGATAATCAGGTCATACTGAAAACGCGCTGCCTCCAGCTGCTCTCTGAGCACGAATACGTCAGCGAAGCCGCTCAGGAGCTTGTCCGCATCGCGGAGCAGCGGATCGCCAGCGATGATGTCATAGCCGAAATCCGTGTGCTGCACGCAGTCGGTGTTGTCCTTGTTCACGATGAGATCGTACAGCGTGCTGACGCCATCGCTCTGCGCACGGCTCGTATCAGTGCTGTTACACTGCGCGTCTGCGTCGATCAGCAGGACTCGCTTTCCGTCCTGCGCAGCAATGTAAGCAAGGGCACAGGCCGTGGTCGTCTTTCCCACGCCGCCCTTTTGATTTGCGATTGCTAGAATTTGCATGGCTTGTTCCTCCCCTCAAGTTGTGTAAGCTCTATGTGTATACTCTATCACAAATGGTATCAGAGGTCAAGCCATTTGCTGGCTATAGTACCATGCTTCGCCGGAGTGCTTGCTTACGGCACTCATCAGCGTGCTGCGGAGATAGCTCGTACCGTCGCGTACATCGCGCCAATGAGCCGCAATCTTTGCGACTGTTACAGCCATTACCGTGTGTGTAATCGATTCGTATGCGGCGATCAGCTGCTCGCGAGAGGCATACACGCCATCGCGGACACGGTATGTAGGCTTGGTAGAAAGCATGTCTGCCATGTACTGTCTGCGAGTCTCTCGTACTGCTACTTCGATTTCTGCTTTATCAGCAGCAGGAGCGATAGCCGCAGCGTCATCTGCAAGATTGTTCCACTCCACTCTCGCGCTCGCCTCGCACGCCGCAGGCGTGAGGCTATCTCCAAGAGGGCTATCTTCAAAAGAGGTTATCTCAGAGAGGTTATCTTGGCTGCAAATTTTAGACGATTGAAGCTGCAAATTTTGGACGGATGCACTGCAATTTTTAGACGATTGGTCTGCAGAATTTAGACCGTTGAGGCGAAAAGCAACCGCTCCGCCGAAGCTCTTGCCAGCGCTCTCAATCAGGCCACGCAGGCCAAGTTGAGCGAAGCAGGCGGAAAGCGTCGCATGACCGCAGCTCAGCATCGCCTGCAGCTTGCGGCGATCCGGGTACACGAGGCCGCTCTCAGTAGCGAGCGTGTCGCTCAGCAGCGCATGAAGCAGACGGACGCGAAGTGGAAGGTCGCGTCCTGTATCGAGGTCGATCTCAACGTACGCGCCGGCGAAAACCTTGTGATTGATTTCTCGCAGAGCAGGAAAGCCTGCCTCGCGGAGATACTCGACCGGTTCGACAGAGGAAGGAGCGCGCCACTGCTTGATGTACAGGCGACTTGCCGTACGCGTCGGAGCGATGGTCAGCAGCTTCGCAGCAGCGAGATCGTGCAGCAGCTTATGTACCTTGCGAGCGCTGAAGCCGGATGCCTCTGCCAGCTTGTCCACCGGGTAGATGACGTACGCGCCACGCTGATCCACCCAGCCAGAGCGAATGGAAAGAGGAACGCGCGCTCTCAACAGGCTGTACACCCATACATGACTTGCTGTCAGTCCGAAGGTGGAAGAATGTTCCAGAAATGTCTTCTCAACAATGATTTTTTTCATAAAAAAGCAGCCTCCTCGTGCTCAAAAATTGGCACTCAAAGACTTGCACAAAAAATCAATTAGTGATATAATAGAGGTACAAAAAAAGTCATACGTCTTGTATATACCCATTCACTACTCGGGCTGTGTGCAAGTCTCTTGGAGTCGATGCGCCAACATCGGCTCCAATTTTTATGCCTTGAAAAATAAAAAAACGGGATCGCACAGATCCCGTTACACTTGACTTTTCGATGCAGCTATGGTACTATACTGATAGCTCCAAGAGCTGCGCAAAGCGCTGTGCCGCAAGATCGTGCGGTGCATCTCCGGCAAAGGTTGCAGCCTTTTGCGGAGAGCTTGGACTCTCAAGATCCTCGACACTTGCAGGTGTTGGGGATCTTTTTTTGTTATCCACAAGTTCATTTTAGCACACCTGTGGATAAGATGCAAGATTTTTATTTTTATCCACAGGTGGAATCGTCATCCGACTTGGAGCGTTCTTTTTCGCACTTTATACGCGCCAAAGATGCTAATTCCGCAACAATATAGGCTCCAACCATTGCGATTAAGGCTGTCGGTTCATCACGACACATGTGGAATTCGTATACACACCAAACAATAAATGCAAGAACAAATATAGACAAACACAGAATGTATACATCAATCTTATTGAGTTTCTTCATATATCATCACCTTAATTATTGTGTATGCTCGTTGTGTAAAAGTAAACAAGCGTCGAGATGCAGCAGGGCATGACGGCGCTTGTTTATTACTCTACATGGTACTTTGTTGTGTATGCTTATACAGCAACAATGTACTGCATACAAACCCAACCGCCACAAGCAGGCACATAGCCCCAGCCGTTCGATTGCTTTGAGATAGCGATAACGGAACCGTTCGGCAGCGCCTTGAGCTTAGAATAGCCCGTACCGGCGCCAGAACGCACGTTAAGGCCACTTTGGGCGTTCACCTTGTAATTCTTCGCTTGAGTCGCAGAAGCGATTGTAGAGGCGTCTACCCAGCCGTAAACGGTACTTGCGTTATCGGTGTGAACGATGTGGTATTTGTGCGTGCCGATCTGGGAAACAGCAGTAATCTTTGTGTTGCCTGCTTTGACGACATTTCCGGCCGTTGCAGTTGCGCTCGGATAATGTTTTCCGCCGACAAAATGAACCACATCTCCGACCTTAAAGCCGGTTGCAGTCGCAGTCGTTGCGGACGATTGTGCGCTGTAAGAAACGTAGGAGAGTTTGCCGTGTTTCGTCCACTTGCGGGTCGGATAACCGGCCTTCGTGCCGATATTTCCGACGGCAGTGATTTGGCAGCCGCCTGCAAAACTCGGAGTGCACTCCACAGCGAGACCGTCGCCGATATACACACCGATGTGGCCAGGCAGCCATACGACTTCTCCGACCTGGATGTTACGGAAATCTGCGCTCACACCGCTGCACACGCCGATCATACCGCTGTCGGAAACGTCCGGAACGCCGTTCGAGGCATACTTGCCACCGCCGTAGGTGGCCGTCAGACTGCCGTTCCAGCCCCAAAGGATACCCTTAATCAGTCCAACACAGTCGAAAAGAAAGCCTTTATCCTGGATTCCGTACGCCTTGGACTGCCAAGCAGGACGCACAGCGTTAGTGCCGTTCGACTTGATTGCCCGGGAAATGTTCGCGGCGGTCGCCGGCCAGCCGAACGTACCGAGCATGTAAGCGGTTTTGTAGTTCGTCGCGGTGCGCTTACATGCCGCCGCGAAATCTGCTGCTTTCATCATTCCTCATTAACCTCCGATTTTATTCTGCGCAACTCGCGCTTCGATTTTGGCGAAAATAAACTTTTCCAAATCGTCGGAAATCTTATTGATGTACGCGATCGCTGCCCGGGAATAGCTTTCAGCGAATATTCGATAGCTTTTCGGTGTGCTTTCGCCTGCGCATCCGCATCGAACTCGCCGGATTCTTGAGTGGAATAATTCGGATTTACGATAGATAATCAGAAACTGCGGTTGCTGAACATACATGAGTTTATCAGGAAATGGTGAGAATAAATCTTGACTTTGCAGACGATTGGATTTATTATACCGATAAGAAAGTAACTTACGAGTATAATACAGAGGTGAACAGATGCGTCCATTCTACTGCCGTGAGGATGAGCTGAGAAAACTGAACAAACGCTATGCCGATGACCGTTTTGAGTGCATCGTTATCTATGGCCGGCGGCGTGTTGGCAAAACGGCCTTGATCAACGAGTTCTGCAAGGACAAGCCGACCATTTTCTTTTCCGCACTCAATACGACAGGAAAGGAAAATCTGGAGGCGCTTTCTAAGTCGATCATGAGTTTTGAGCGGCCGGATATGGAGTTTGCACCGGAGTTTCATTCGTATGATGCCGCGCTGGATGAGCTGACTGCACTTTCAAAAGATAAGCGGCTTGTCTTTGTCATTGACGAGTATCCCTATCTTGCCAAAGCAAAGCCTGCCATTTCCGCCATGCTGCAGCACATCATCGACCATAAGTGGACCGACTCCAAGCTGTTTCTGATCCTCTGCGGCTCGTCCATGAGTTTTATGGAGAGCCAGGTGCTGGGCCAGGAGAGTCCGCTGTACGGCCGGAGAACCGGTCAGTTCAAGATTGAGCCGCTGGACTATAAAGAAACCGCCGTATTCCATCCAAACTTATCCGAGGAAGATAATTCGCTGATTTACGGCATTACAGGCGGTGTTCCGCACTATATCAACAAGCTGGATGTAAAGAAAAGCGTAGACGAGGCTTTGCTGGATAACTTTTTTGACCGTTCCAGCTACCTGTACGAGGAGCCGGCCAATCTGCTAAAGCAGGAATTACGGGAGCCGGCTATCTATAACGCGATCATCAAGGCGATCGCGGAAGGCGCTTCCCGCATGAATGACATCAAGATGAAAGTCGGAGAGGAAAGCTCGGTCGTATCGAAATACCTGAGAACACTGATCGATCTTGGTATTGCCCGAAAGGAAACGCCGCTTACCGAGAAACCGGGCAAGAAGACGATCTACATGCTGGCCGATAACTTTTTCCGATTCTGGTATCGTTTTGTGCCGATCAACATGAGTGCGATCGACTCCGGCCGAATCACAAAGACCTATCCGCATGCGGTAAAGCAATATCTTTCTGATTACATGGGACTGATCTTTGAGAAGATGTGCCAGGACTATCTGCTGTATTATGCGGACAACCTTCCGATCGAACTGAGCGAGATCGGTCAGTGGTGGGGCACAGACGCGAAAAAGAAAAAGCAGATACAGATCGATATTGTCGGAACGCCTGTTGCAGGCAAAGAGTATATCATTGGCTCCTGCAAGTATCGCAACGAGAAGATCGGTATGGATGAACTGGAACTGCTTCGGGATTACGCATCCGTATTTGGAAAAGGTGATGCCTATCATTACTATATCTTCTCTAAGGGCGGCTTTACCGATGGACTGCGCGAGGCACAGGAGCGCGGTGAGATTCGCCTGGTAACACTGCAGGATCTTTACAAATAAAGCATTATAACTTTGCTGATTCATCTTATCAATATGCTGTAATAGCCTCGGATTGGAGAAAACTATGCTGCCATTGCCAAATGCTATAGGAGAAAAGACCATTACACCGCCGTCCATGCTGGAAATCTATTTTGATCACGGTAGTTGTTTTCACTGGCTGTATACAGTGTATATCTCGATCTTGATAATATAAAATGTGATTTATATGTTATAACTCGCTCATAAAATGTGAATCAACCGAAAATTCTCCCTTTCATTTTGTGCAGACAATTGCATTTCTTCCTCTATCGGGGTATAATACCCTCATAGGAGGTGAACCCAAATGCTTTATCTAAAACGCAAAATCGACGCTTTTCTGTCGGAATGGAAAGCAAATCCGGATAAAAAGCCGCTTATCGTCAAAGGGCCGCGGCAGGTCGGCAAGACCGAATCCATTCAGCGCTTTGCCGAGGGCAACTACACGAGCGTTATCACGATAAACTTCGTGGAGGAGCCAAAGTACAAAATGATCACCGCAGACGGCTACAAAGCGGCGGATATCATCAAAAATATCTCGCGTATCGACCCGTCTAAGCGGTTTATCGAGGGCGAAACCCTGATTTTCTTCGATGAACTGCAGGAGTTTCCCGACATTGCGACCGCGCTCAAATTCTTCAAGATCGACGGCCGGTTCGACGTCATTTGCAGCGGTTCCATGCTCGGCATTAACTACCGCAAGATTGAGAGCAACAGTGTCGGCTATAAGACCGATTACGAAATGTTCTCACTGGACTTTGAGGAATTTTTATGGGCCGGCGGCTACGACAACGCCTTTATCGACGATATGCTGACGCACATGCGCACGCTGACGCCGTTCAATGAACTGGAAATGTCGGTCTGCGGCGAGCTGTTTCTCAACTACTGCATCCTCGGCGGTATGCCCGCCGTTGTCCGCGAGTTCATCGAAAAGGGCACGTTTGAAGGCTCACTTGAGACCCAGCGCCAGCTGATCGCGGACTACAAAGAGGATATCCGCAAATACGCGGACGGCATGGACCAGACCCGTATTTTGAACGTGTTTCAGCACATCCCGGTCCAGCTTGCCAAAGACAACAAGAAATTCCAGATTTCCAAGGTCGCGTCCGGTGCGCGTTTCCGCGATTACCGCGGCTGCATTGAATGGCTGAACGATGCCGGCATGGTCAACATCTGCTACTGCCTGAATTTCCCGGAACTGCCGCTCAAGGGCAATTATGATGAGACAAAGTACAAGCTGTATTTTGCGGACAGCGGCCTGCTTGTGGCCATGCTGGATGAGGAAGCGCAGGAGGACTTGCGCGCCAACAAAAACCTCGGCGTGTACAAGGGCGCACTATATGAGAATGTGGTCGGCGAGGCGCTCGTCAAGGCCGGGTATCAGCTGTATTACTACAAGCGCGAGGATTCCACACTCGAGCAGGATTTCTTCGTCCGCACGGCATCCGCGCTCATTCCGGTCGAGGTCAAGGCCCAGAGAGGCACGGCGAAGTCTCTGCGCACGCTCATCTCCAGTGATAAGTATGAGGACATTCATTATGGCATCAAATTTACCGCCGGAAATGTCGGGTTCAGTGACGATATTTATACGTTTCCGTACTTTTGCGCGTTTCTGCTCAAACGGTATTTAGGATGTTCATAGATTGGAATTAGAATACACAGATGTACAGCGCAGAAAATGTCTGTAAAAACAGTGGCAGCTATGGTATACTCCGATAAAGTAAAGTTATAACTTTAATATCCGTCTTATATGTTAAACCGTACATAGATTTTACATCACCGACTCACGTTCGCTCTGTAAAAAGGTAAAACATCCCGGGCAGATTATTGCCTGCTCGGCGGTTGTGCTCCCCTTTATTTGATGTTAAAATAAAGGGGAGCTTATTTTAATGATGTGGACGGCTGGCAAAGAAAATAAAACAGAGCCTCTAAGAGACTCTGTTTCAGCTTATTTCAAGTGAAAGACATATACCGTGTTGTGCCCGCCGCCGCAGTCGGAGCAGTATTGGAAAGAACTGTAAATATCGTTGCGATGAGGATGGTTGTGCGCGTAGACCCGTACTCCATCATTGGTCACGTCACCAGCCAATAGGGCGTGCTGGTACATCTTGCATCGCTGGCAATAAATCACCAGTGCATCTCCCGGAGCGATCTTGCCCTTATTGCTGCCAGTGGGATAAATTCTGCCATTTTTATTGACAGTCAGCTCATATTTTGTGCACTGGCTGCTTTTTTCCAGCGTACGGTACAGTGTGCCACACCCCTTTATTATCCCTACGTTTACATTGCCTGCGGCCAGTGCGCGAGAAACAAACTCAGCACATAACCACTTAGCGTTCAGATATGCGTTTTTTTGGGCAAACTCGATGATCTTACCGGTATTTACCTTCGAGTTGGACGATGTAGAGGACGAACTGGTATTCGCCTTTTGACAATAGTCTAAACAAATCCACGCGGAATAATCCGGAGAATAGCCCCAGTTCTTGTTTATCGTTGTAACGGTAAATTTTTGACCTTTACTCAATGTTTTCTTGATTTTTCCATTAACAGGAGCGGTGCGCACGTTCACGCCTTTCGCGTGCGATACTATATAGGTTGTTCCCGAGGAACTGCTCTGCATTTTTATATCGAATTTTCTCCTAAATATCTCGCCCTTTACATTGTTCCGCATAATAAAATCAAAATTGCCATTGCCGGAGACGCTGATCTGCACTCTGGCAGTACAGGTTTTCGGAAATGCCTGCCAGTTAGCATTAACAATCTTGGGCGTCACGTTTTTTCCCGCGGCCACGGTGATGGAATCAATCCCCAGACCGGAGAATGGAAGATCGACCTGAAATACGCCCGTTTTGTCCACGACGATGGTGGAGGGGCAGTCCATTTTCAAATCGCGAATCTCGACAGCAGATGCAGTTACGCCTGCATTGCCTGCCAGCATGAGAGCCATCGCCAGCATAAGGCTAGCCAAACGTTTCTTCATAATTTTTACCTCCTTAGTTCATGCCTGTTTTACCAGTCAAGAAAAACTATCCTGCGCAGGAGGTTTTCTATGGTTAGATTATACCGCAAATTACGGATTATAGTAGTTATAATAACAAAGTTTTCGCGATTATAACAATCTTTTGTGAGGTGAAATACATATGGGTATGCCTTATACATTCCGTGATATTATGAAGGCATTATGCAATCGGTCTGAATACTATATCTTTACAAGAGAAATTCTGGATAAACATTCACAACCCAATCAACTGGATAAATATTCAAAGCAAAAGAAAAATAATAGACTTTCTTGCTTTGATGAGAAGGTATCGAATTACCAACTGGTCGTCAGCGAAGGCCATGCCTACTATACACTCCGGAAGGTATTTTTGAGTGATTATATCAACGGAAAAAAAGAATTACCCGGCTATTGGAATAGAGAAGAGAAAAATCAGCGACCTGAAATCCCAGCAAAGTGCGTTTCCTGGTATATCATTTCCGCTTTAGAGGAAATGTGTTTTGAGGAGCAGAAATATAACACACATCTTTATGATTTTTTAGATTCTTTTTCCAGATTTTTGAATACGTTCTATTTAGAGAATGACAGCGTCACTCATAAAGATACCGAGAAATATGAACAGATAACAGCCGAAATACAAACATTCAAGGAGTCCGCAATACAAACATTCAAGGAGTCCGCTCCAAAGGAACCACATAAAATGAGAGATACTATTTTTGTATCTTCCGGTAACTTAACCGATTTCTCTAAAAATCTTTACGAAATTCTGTATCCGATATTTTTAGCAGCTATTACATATGAAACTTCCCCAAAAGGCGATATACAGCCTGCAGCAGAAGATCCGCTGTCCCAAAGCAGACGCAGACTGGTAGAAAAAATCGCAAATGACCTGATAAAACACAAAGGCCGAAAAGCGA
>OLRQ01000954.1_pt1 | contig 25972 bp, 20 predicted proteins | sample 1671971 | NCBI WGS metagenome assembly OLRQ01 (sample SAMEA3136631, study PRJEB25190) | human gut metagenome | biome: human gut; feature: human-associated habitat; material: faeces | place: Austria | collected 2013
ACAAAGCGGGTCCCGGAAGGAGTCATTCAGGATATCTTAAAGATCGACGACGTCTATACCATGGCGGCAGAGGCCGCTGCGGGCATCGGCCTGGATTCAGCCTCTCTTCAGAAGCTTCTGGATGAGGATAGTCTCCTGGAGCGATTCTATCTTCTGGCGGCTAAGATTGAGGAGGAGACAAGAGCCTTTGACATCACAGCAGAGATCGAGAAAAAAGTCCGGGAACGGATTGACAGAGGACAGCGGGAATATATCTTGCGTGAACAGTTAAAATATATCCGAGAGGAGCTTGGTGAGGACGGTACTACATCCGATGCCGAAGAATTTGAAAAGGCAGAGCAAAAGCTTCTGGCTCCTGAGGAAGTGCATGAGAAGATCAAAAAGGAGATCAGACGCTTTAAACAGGCGGTGAACAATCCGACAGAGGCCGGTGTGAGCCGTACCTATATTGAAACCATGCTGGAGATGCCGTGGGATAAGCGGGCAGAAGAGTTTACGGATATCGCCCATGCCAAGGAGATTCTGGAGGCGCAGCATTATGGGCTGAAGGAAGTGAAGGAGCGGGTGCTGGAATATCTGTCGGTGCGTGCGCTGACAAACCGGAGCGGTTCTCAAATCCTCTGTCTGGTAGGCCCGCCGGGGACCGGGAAGACGTCTATTGCCAGATCTCTGGCAGAGTCTATGAAAAAGCCGTATGTGAGAATTTCTCTTGGCGGTGTCCGGGACGAGGCTGAGATCCGGGGACACCGGAAGACCTATGTAGGGGCCATGCCGGGACGGATTGCGGACGGACTTCGCAAGGCGGGAGTGAAAAACCCGGTGATGCTGCTCGATGAGATTGACAAGGTCAGCACCGATTATAATAAAGGGGATACATTTTCTGCCCTGCTGGAGGTGCTGGATTCCGAACAGAACAGGAAGTTTCGGGATCATTATCTGGAGGTGCCGCTGGATCTGTCCGAGGTGGTATTTGTGACGACGGCAAATACTCTGCAGACGATTCCACGGCCGCTTCTGGACCGGATGGAGCTGATCAAGGTATCCAGTTATACGGAAAATGAAAAGATGCACATTGTGAAGGAGCACCTTTTGAAAAAGCAGTTGGAGCGTCACGGACTGGACGGTGGACTTCTTCTCATTTCGGACGGGGCGCTGTGGAAGATCATCCGCGGCTACACAAAAGAGGCCGGAGTGCGTACACTGGAGCGAAGGATCGGAGAGCTTTGCCGCAAGGCAGCCAGAGAGATCCTGGAATCTGGAAAAAATCAGGTGCGGATCACAGAACGCAATCTGACACATTATCTCGGGAAAGAAAAATACCGTTATCATCTTGCCGGAAGCCGGGATGAAGTGGGAATTGTAACCGGACTTGCATGGACAAGCGTGGGAGGGGATACACTTCAGATTGAGGTCAATGTCCTTTCCGGAAAAGGAAAGCTTCTGCTGACCGGACAGATGGGGGATGTGATGAAAGAGTCCGCACAGGCGGGTATCAGCTATATTCGTTCTATTAGTGGGCGGTACGGGATTCCAGAGGACTTTTTTGAAACGCACGACATTCACGTTCATATTCCGGAAGGAGCGGTGCCGAAAGACGGACCGTCTGCCGGGATTACGATGGCGACAGCCATTCTTTCAGCAGTGACCGGACAGAAAGTCCGCTCCGATGTAGCCATGACCGGGGAGATTACACTTCGGGGAAGAGTACTTCCGATCGGCGGTCTGAAAGAGAAGCTGCTTGCCGCAAAGAATGCGGGAATTCACCTCGTGCTCGTGCCGGCGGAAAATCAGACGGATGTAGAGGAACTTTCCAAAGAGATCACGAAAGGGCTGGAAGTGCGTTTTGTTTCCAGAATGGAAGAAGTATTACATACTGCTATGTCAGAGCAGGTGGAACAAAGGAGGGAACAGGATGGTAATTAAAGAAGTGACGCTGGAAACTGTCTGTGGGATTACGAGTACACTTCCAGAAAATGATAAGCCGGAAATTGCGTTTGCGGGGAAATCAAACGTAGGAAAATCTTCGCTGATCAATGCGCTGATGAACCGGAAATCCCTTGCCCGGATTTCCGCGACGCCGGGAAAGACCCAGACGATCAACTTTTACAATATCAACCGGGAAATATATCTGGTGGATCTTCCGGGTTATGGATACGCCAAGGTTTCGGAGAAGGAAAAAGAGGCATGGGGGAAGATGATCGAGCGCTACCTTCATAAATCGACCATGCTCAAGGCGGTCTTTCTTCTGATTGATATCCGGCATGATCCTTCTAAAAACGATAAAATGATGTACGACTGGATTTTGCATCAGGGCTATGAACCAGTGATTATCGCCACCAAGCTTGATAAGCTGAAAAAAAGCCAGGTGGCAAAGCAGTTAAAAGCGATCCGGACAGGACTTGGACTGGTAGGCGGAACTACAGTGATTCCTTTTTCCGCCAAGACAAAGCAGGGTAGAGACGAGATCTGGGAGTATGCCGAATCCAGACTGTTTGAATCCGTCGACAAGGAGGAATAAGATGGGAGAAGACGCAGACAGAACGAAACAAGATACAAGACCATACTGGAAGGTGACGGCAAGTCTCTTTTTCAGCCTGCTTGGGACGGCGCTTTTTCTTGTGATCGGAATCCGTGCACTCGGCTTTTTCATGCCTTTTGTGATCGGCTGGTTTATCGCTTACCTGGCGCATCCGCTTGTAGGGTGGCTGGAAAACCGGGTAAAGATCAAGAAAAAATTCGGATCAGCCTTGATCATTATACTCGTAATCGCCATTGTAGCCGGACTTGGCTATCTGGGAATTGTGAAACTCATTCGTGAGGTTCAGATGGCTCTCAACAATGCGCCTCATCTTTACCGGGATCTGGAATCCGGGTTAAAAGAGATCGGAGGACGGTTCCAGGGGTTCTATAATATGCTGCCGGACAATATTCAGGATGGCTGGAATTCCCTGGTGCAGAATATGGACGAAAAAGTCGGAGGGCTGATTGCGGGTCTCGGGAATCCGGCTGTTGAGATGACCGGAAACGTGGTGAAACGAATTCCAAGCGCGCTTGTGTCTGTGATTGTCGCACTTGTGTCCGCATATTTTTTTACCGCTCAGAGAGAGGAGGTCATCCAGTGGAGCAAGAAGGTGGCGCCAAAGGCCATCGAAGCCCGGATGACCATGGTCATTTACAATCTGAAGTATGCGGTGGGCGGGTATTTCAAAGCTCAGTTTAAGATCATGGTAATCGTGGGACTGATTCTGCTGTGTGGATTTCTCATTTTGGGTGTGGATTACGCTTTCCTGCTGGCACTGTTGATTGCGTTTCTGGACTTTCTCCCGTTTTTTGGAACCGGAACAGCACTGATTCCGTGGGCAGTCTATAAATTCTTTGTGACGGATATCAAAACGGCGGTGGGGCTGCTTGTGATCTACGGCATTACCCAGCTTGTGCGGCAGGTGATCCAGCCGAAACTGGTTGGTGACAGCATCGGACTGAGCCCTCTTGTCACGCTGGTTTTATTGTATGTGGGTTACAGGATTGGAAGTATTTTCGGAATGATTCTGGCGGTGCCGGTTGGAATGATTGTATTCAATTTGTACAAAGCAGGAGCTTTTGACTATATTCTGGATGATGTAAGAATCCTGGCGCGGGGAATAGCGTCCTTGCGGGAACCATAGTATCTGGGAAATATGAAGTTTCGGACGGCGGATTTTCAATACAACTTTGAGGAGCTGCTGTCCTTTTTTTCGGCATTTGGCTGAAATTGTGCAGTATACACAGGTTGGATTGCCGGTCAACAGGGAGGATGATATAATAGTACCAAAATGCGGGTTTCAAAAAGGAGGAATAGCATATGGCACTTGATGTTCAGAATACAAAAAAGATGATCGAAGAAGGGAGGGCGGTTCTGGGGATTGAATTCGGCTCTACAAGGATTAAGGCGGTTCTGATCAATGAGCAAAACGAGCCGGTGGCTTCCGGAAGCCATGACTGGGAGAATCGGCTGGACAACGGTATCTGGACTTATACACAGGAGGATATCTGGACGGGGTTGCGGGAAAGTTATCAGACTATGGCGTATGATGTGGAGGAAAGATACGGGGTTCGGATCAGACGGCTGAAAGCTCTGGGATTCAGTGGAATGATGCATGGGTACATGGCATTTGACAAGAATGGAGAGCTGTTGGTGCCGTTTCGTACCTGGAGAAATACGATCACTGAGGAGGCATCAGAAAAACTGACGGAACTTTTCCAGTACCACATTCCTCAGAGATGGAGTATTGCCCATCTGTATCAGGCGATCTTAAATGAGGAAGAGCACGTCAAAGATGTGGCGTTTTTTACGACCCTTGCAGGATATATTCACTGGAAAATAAGCGGAAGGAAGGTGCTTGGTGTTGGAGAAGCCTCCGGCATGTTTCCAATTGATATTCAAAAGAAGCAGTTTAACCAGGAGATGATGAAACAGTTTGACGCACAGATTGAGGGAAAGGGGTATCCGTGGAAGCTGGCAGAGATCCTTCCGGAGGTTTTGGTGGCAGGAGAAGACGCAGGTGTGCTGACAGAGGAGGGGGCAAAGCTTCTCGATCCTTCCGGAGCGCTTCAGGCAGGTGCGTCGCTTTGCCCGCCGGAAGGAGATGCAGGTACAGGAATGGCAGCGACGAACAGTGTGGCGCCAAGAACCGGCAATGTATCGGCAGGAACGTCTGTGTTCGCGATGGTTGTGCTGGAGCAGGAGCTTTCCAAAGTTTATCCGGAGATCGACATTGTGACAACGCCGTCCGGAGATCTGGTGGGAATGGTACACTGCAACAACTGTACTTCCGATCTGAATGCCTGGGTATCCCTGTTCCGGGAATTCGGGGAAACGTTTGGTATGAAGATCGATCTGAATGATCTGTATGGAACACTGTATCGGAAAGCGCTGGAAGGAGACGAGGACTGCGGAGGGCTTTTGGCATATAATTATTTCTCAGGGGAACATATTACCAATTTTGAAGAGGGCCGTCCGCTTTTTGTAAGGACTCCAAAGAGCAGATTCAGTCTTGCGAATTTCATGCGGGTACACCTGTATACTTCTCTTGGGGCGTTGAAAGTCGGAATGGATATTATGCTGAAGCAGGAGCATGTGAAGCTGGATAGGATTCTGGGTCACGGAGGACTCTTCAAAACAAAAGGCGTAGGACAAAGCATTCTTGCGGGAGCAATCGACACGCCGGTGTCTGTGATGGAGACTGCGGGAGAAGGAGGAGCTTGGGGGATTGCTCTTCTGGCGTCTTACCTCGTACACAAAGAAGAGGGAGAAAGTCTGCCACAGTTCCTTTCCGCAAAGGTATTTGCGGGTGAGACTGGAACTGTGATGGGAGCGGATCCAAAGGAGGTAGCCGGATTTGATACTTTTATCGAGCGATATAAAGAAGGATTTGCCATCGAGCGGGCAGCAGTAGACCATTTGAAATAGGCGTGTTATACTAGCTGTAAAAAGAAAGAAGGATCAACATGCCAAAAGTACAAATGACAACACTTGGATATATTGAGACGAGGGAATCCTATCTTATGCTTCACAGAGTGAAAAAAGAGCAGGACGTCAACGAGGGTAAATGGATCGGAATCGGAGGAAAGTTTGAGTATGGAGAAAGCCCGGAAGAATGTATGATCCGGGAAGCCAAGGAAGAGACGGGGCTTGCCGTCACCTCTATGAAGTTCCGGGGGATTCTCACATTCATCTGTGATAAACAGGACCCGGAATATATCTGCCTGTATACGATTGACGGTTTTTCCGGACAGCTCAAAGAATGTGATGAAGGAGAGCTTCTTTGGGTGCCGAAAGATGAAATATTTGGGCTGAATCTATGGGAAGGAGACAGGATTTTTTTCGATCTGCTTCAGAAGGATGTTCCCTTTTTCTCTCTGAAACTTTGCTACGAAGGCGATCAGCTTCTGGAAGCTGTTTTAAATGGAGAAAAAGAGCTTGTGGGAACAGCGAAAGTGTGATATAGTTAGAAAAGCTGAATAAAAGCCTTGATTTCAAGGAAGAAGATAGAGGCGCGGGATTCATCAGTATGCTCTGGACAGACGGACGTACCATCCGCAGAGCAGAAAGGGGAAACCGCCGAAGGAAGTAAAGGAGGACGTAACTTTGCTTTCTGGGATGTTGTAGAAGATACAGCATACTGTCACAGATTGTGGAGCGCTATCGTGGAATCGGAACAGATATCTGAGCCGTGAGTGTGTTTTGCATATACTCACGGCTTTTTGTATTGGCGACGAACCAAAGTCCGGGCCTGCCCGAGACCTTGGCGACCGCTTACAATCCCGGGATGTGTCTTTTGGCACTTCCGGTGATTGTATTGGCTGCAGCGAAAGAAAGAAAAAAGGGAGAGAGAAACATGAAGCAAAAGAAAACGATACGAAAAGGGCTGGTGGCCGTGCTTATGATTGTATCCATGTGGTCACTGACAGTGTTTGCCTCAGATGGAGAGACGGTACAGCCTGCGATGTATGCAACCTTCTGGGCGCTGGTGCCGCCGATTGTGGCTATCGGCCTTGCGTTAATTACGAAAGAGGTGTACAGTTCCCTCTTTATCGGAATCGTGGTGGGAGGTCTGTTCGCCTCCAATTTCCACTTTGAAGGCACTGTCAATTCCGTGTTAAATGAAGGAATGATCAGCGTACTGACAAGTTCGGACAATGTAGGAATCATTATTTTTCTGGTCGTATTAGGCGTTATCGTCAGCATGATGAACAAGGCGGGGGGATCCGCTGCTTTCGGGGAGTGGGCCGGAAAAAGGATCCGTACAAGAGTCGGGGCACAGCTTGCGACGATTGCCCTTGGGGTTCTGATTTTCATTGATGATTATTTCAACTGTCTGACTGTGGGAAGCGTTATGAGGCCGGTGACAGACCGCCATAAGGTGTCCAGAGCTAAGCTTGCCTATTTGATTGATGCGACGGCGGCTCCGGTGTGTATCATTGCGCCGATTTCCTCTTGGGCTGCTGCGGTATCCAGCTATGTGGAAGGTGAAGACGGATTTTCGATCTTTATCAAGGCGATCCCGTACAATTTTTACGCACTTCTGACTATTGTGATGATGGTAGGACTTACAGTGGTGAAGATAGAATTCGGCTCCATGCGTGTCCATGAGAAGAACGCCATCAAAGGCGACCTGTACACGACGCCGGACCGTCCGTTTGCCAATATGGAAAATAAAAGCATAAAAGAAACAAAAGGAAAAGTCATTGACCTCGTGATTCCGGTACTCATCCTTGTAGTATGCTGTGTCATCGGTATGATTTACACCGGAGGATTTTTCAGCGGTACTGATTTTATTACTGCTTTTTCCCAGTGTTCGGCCTCGGAAGGGCTGGCAATCGGCAGCTTTTTCGGACTTTTGGCGACGATGATTCTTTATTCTGCCAGACGTGTTTTGAGCTTTAAAGAGTGTATGGACTGTGTACCGGAAGGCTTTCAGGCAATGGTACCGGCAATTCTGATTCTTACATTTGCATGGACCTTAAAGACAATGACAGATCATCTGGGAGCGGCGGATTTTGTGGCAAATGCCATGTCATCATCCGCAGACGGTCTGATGAACCTGCTGCCGGCGATCATCTTCCTTGTAGGATGTTTCCTGGCGTTTGCGACAGGAACAAGCTGGGGAACCTTTGGAATCCTTATCCCGATTGTCGTGGCAGTATTTGAGAATTCCAATCCGGAGCTGATGATCATTTCCATTTCTGCCTGCATGGCAGGAGCGGTATGTGGCGATCATTGTTCCCCGATCTCCGACACGACGATCATGTCGTCCGCAGGGGCACAGTGCAACCATGTAAACCACGTATCTACCCAGCTTCCGTACGCCATGACGGCGGCAGCGGTCAGCTTCGTTACCTACATTATCGCAGGATTTACACAGACCGCATGGATATCACTGCCGATTGGTATAGTCCTGATGCTTGCTGTTCTTCTTATCATCCGAAAACGGCACGGCGCAAAAGACATGGCAGAGTCATAGGTATAACGTATTGGGGAGGGATTCCGATATATCGGAATCCCTCCCCTTTGTAAAATCTGTACTATAAAATTTCGGATTTTTACAATACAACTTTTCAATTTCATATAAATTGTTTGAAACAAATTTGGATAATTCTCCGGCTTGTATTGTGCATGTGGATAGGGTATAGTGATACCAGAATGAAAGAGAGGCTTTGACATGCAGAAGAAGTATGAAGAGGTGATTGCCTGGATCCGGGGAGAGCTGCGTGAAGGGCGGCTGAAGCAAGGGGACAAACTTCCTTCGGAGAATATGCTAAAGAAGCGGTTCCATGTGAGCCGTCAGACGGTTCGCAAGGCACTGTCTGTACTGGAGGAAGAGCAGATTACACGGAGTGTGCGTGGCAGCGGAACGTATATTGAGATCGGGAAACGGCAGCGGAAACGTTCGATGCGGATTGCGGTGATGACAACGTATGCGGACGTCTATATTTTCCCTTTGATTGTGAAGGAAATCGGGAGGGTGCTTTCAGACGAAGGATTTCTTCTTCAGATTGCCGTATCCAACAATGCGATCGAAAAGGAGAGGATGATCCTGAAGGATTTCATCCGTGAGAAGTCGATTGACGGACTGATTGCAGAAACGACAAAGAGTGGAATCCCAAACCCGAATCTGAAGCTCTATAAAGAGCTGGAACGAATGGGCGTTCCGATTCTGTTTATCAATAGCTTTTATCCGGAACTGGATATCCCTCACATTAGTCTGGATGACCGGGAAGCGGGGCGTATGGTGACGCAGCATCTTCTGGACTGTGGTCATATGAATATCGCCGGGATTTTTAAAGGTGATGACGGTCAGGGACACCAGCGTTATGCGGGATATGTGGACGCGTTGATGGAGGCGGATATCAAGGTGAAAGGAAAACAGGTGATTTGGATCGATTCAGATGAGATTGAAGAGATGCGGGATGATTGCGGCCGGGTCTTGAAACGAATCAAGGGCTGCACAGCCTGTGTCTGTTACAATGACGAGGTAGCCAACAAGATGGTTGGAATCTGTATGGATCAGGGAATCCGGATCCCGGAGGATCTCTCTATTATAGGAATTGATGATTCGGATTTGTCACGATTCTGCGAAATACCGTTTACTTCTGCCAGAAATCCGGTGCGAGAGCTGGGGAGAATCGCCGCTGAGATGATGATAGGACGGATTCGGGGATTTACGGAGATCGAGACAGTAGAGCTTGAGCCAGAGCTGATCATGCGAAGTTCGGTCAAGGTCATCAATCATATTTGACGTAAGCGGCAGGAACCAGCCGCAGCCGGGAAAAAAAGAAAGTAAAAAGAAATGAATAAAAAGCAGGAGGACAAACAAATGTTAAAACAGAAAACGTACCAATTTTGGTTCTGCACAGGATCCCAGGATCTCTATGGAGACGCATGTCTTGCCCATGTAGCAGAGCACGCACAGAAAATTGTGGAGGCGCTGAATTCATCCGGTGTACTTCCGTATGAGATTATCTGGAAACCGACATTGATCACAAATGAGCTGATCCGCCGGACGTTCAATGAGGCTAATACAGATGAGACCTGCGCCGGCGTCATTACCTGGATGCATACGTTTTCTCCGGCAAAATCCTGGATTCTCGGACTGCAGGAGTACAGAAAACCATTGCTGCACCTGCACACTCAGTTTAATCAGGAAATACCATACGACACCATTGATATGGACTTTATGAACGAGAACCAGTCTGCACACGGTGGCCGTGAATTCGGACATATCTTCGCGAGGATGGGAATTGAGAGAAAAATCGTGGTGGGACATTGGTCTGATCAGAAGGTACAGGAAAAGATCGCATCCTGGATGCGTACGGCAGTGAGCGTCATTGAGAGCAGTCATGTCCGCGTTATGAGAGTGGCGGATAATATGAGAAATGTGGCCGTTACAGACGGCGACAAGGTGGAAGCACAGATCAGGTTCGGATGGGAAGTAGACGCTTATCCGGTCAATGAGATTGCCCAAGCAGTAGAAGACGTCAAAGAGGGAGAAGTCAATGCTCTTGTTGACGAATACTATGATAAATATGATATTCTTCTGGAAGGGAGAGATCCTGAAGAATTTAAAAAGCATGTGGCAGTACAGGCGCGGATGGAGATTGGTTTTGAACGGTTTTTGGAGGAGAAAAATTACCAGGCCATTGTTACACACTTCGGCGATTTGGGCAGCCTGAAACAGCTCCCTGGTCTTGCAATCCAAAGACTCATGGAAAAAGGATATGGTTTCGGAGCGGAAGGAGACTGGAAGACGGCTGCGATGCTCCGGATTATGAAGATTATGACAGAGGGAATGAAGGGGGCAAAGGGTACTTCTTTTATGGAAGACTATACATACAATCTTGTTCCGGGCAAAGAGGGTATTTTGCAGGCTCATATGCTGGAAGTCTGTCCGACTATTTCAGACGGTCCGATCAGCATGAAAGTACAGCCCCTTAGCATGGGAGACAGAGAAGATCCGGCGCGCCTTGTTTTTACGGCAAAGGAAGGTCCGGCGATTGCAACTTCACTGATTGATCTGGGCAACCGGTTCCGTCTGATTATCAACAGTGTCAACTGCAAAAAGACAGAAAAGCAGATGCCGAAACTTCCGGTTGCGACTGCATTCTGGACGCCGGAGCCAAATCTTCAGACCGGAGCGGAAGCATGGATTCTCTGCGGAGGCGCACATCACACCGCCTTTTCCTACGACATCACAGCAGAGCAGATGGGGGACTGGGCTGACGCTATGGGTATTGAAGCGGTTTACATTGACAAGGATACAGATATCCGCACACTGAAAAATGAGCTCAGATGGAATTCCGTTGCCTATCGGAAATAAGAAAGAGAAGAAATCAGAAACCATCCAGAAGCATTACAAAGAAAATCGTAACGATTCGGACACCCTTTGTAATGCTTCTTTTCATGTGGGGAATTTAGGTGTAAAATAGAGAACAGAAATATGCAGAGAAAGGAAGCCCCGGGAGGGCATTGGGTGATGATATGAAAAAAGAAAATTTCGGACAAACTGCCAAAGGAGAACAGGCCAGTCTCTATACGATGGAAAACGCGGCAGGAATGGAACTAAAGCTTACAGATTACGGTGCTTCACTTGTCAGTCTGAAAGTGAAAGACCGAACCGGAGAAAAGAGGGATGTAGTCCTTGGATATGACGATGTGGAAGGGTATGAAAACGGGGCAATTTTTCTTGGCGCAACCGTGGGAAGAAATGCGAACCGGATTAGAGGAGCTGCTTTTGAACTTGGTGGAAAGAAGTATACGCTTGACGCAAATGAAAATGGAAATAACCTGCATAGCGGCTATGATTTCTATAACAAGAGACTTTGGGAAGTGAAGCAGTCAGATACGAAGAGCATTACGTTCGCTCTGTTTAGCCCGGACGGAGATCAGGGATATCCGGGGGATGTAAGAATCGAGGTTTCCTATACTTTGACGGACGAGAATGAAGTGAGGATTTCCTACCGGGGAATCCCATTGGAGGATACGATACTGAATCTGACAAACCACAGCTATTTTAATCTGAACGGGGAGGGGGGAGATCCGGTTTTAAACCACCAGGTGTGTCTACATGCGGATGCTTTTACAGAGACGGATGAGATGCTGATCCCGACCGGAAGGCTCATTGACGTTACAGGTACTCCGATGGATTTCCGTAAGAAAAAAGCGATTGGGCAGGACATCAAAGCGGACTACGAGCCGCTGAAGCTTGGCGGAGGATATGATCACAACTGGGATCTTGGAAACAGCGGAAGTCTGATCAGGGCAGCGGAAGTAAGCTCTCCGGACACTGGCATTTCCATGGAAGTGTATACTGACCTTCCGGGAATCCAGATGTACACAGGAAACGGGATTGAACACGAGACAGGAAAAGGAAAGAAGATCTACGGCAAACACGCCGCTGTCTGTCTGGAGACCCAGTACTTCCCGGACGCGGTTCACCATGAACAGTTTGAGGCTCCGATCCGCAAAGCCGGAGAGATTTATCAGACGACAACCGTATATAAATTCAATGTCGATGAATAAAAAGCCGCTTTCCTTGCAATTTGAAAAAAATGTGCTATAATAATGGACAGCTAGCGAGGTAAGACAAAATAGAATGACAACAGGTCACAGTTTTCATTAGGAGGATTTATTATGGCAAGAAAACGTACATTGGCAAAAGTAGCTGCAAAGACGGAAGCAGTTGCTGCGGAGACCGCAAAGGCAGCAGCAGAGAAGACAGAAGCTGTAAAAGAAGTCGTAGCGGAAAAGACGGAAGCTGTAAAAGAAGTTGTGGCAGAGAAGACAGACGCGGTTAAGGACGCGGTGAAAGAAGCGACAGAAAAGACAGTCAAAACGGCAAAAAAGACAACTGCAAAGAAACCAGCGAAAAAAGAGATCAAAGTACGGACATTCGTTCAGTATTATGGAAAAGAAGTAGAGGAAAAAGAGATGATTGCCGCAGTCAAGAAAGACTGGACAAAGGTAAACGGAAAGAAAGTGGGAGATATCAAAGATATCACACTTTATGTAAAGCCGGAGGAAGCAGCAGTTTATTATGTGGTTAACGGAACTGATTCCGGAAAAGTTGCATTTTAATACAAGAAAAGTATGGAAGAGATACCATACAGTCCCAGAGACAGTATGGTATCTTTTTATATTGGTGATGAATATAAATCGACTGATAATTTATGCAAAGCATTATAAAATAGAGAAAAAATAAAAAATACTAAAAAATATATTGACAAAATAAACTGCACGTGCTACTATCAAGACAAGATAAACGAAAAGAAATCAAGGGATTTCAGAAAAGGAGGTACAGACCACCGAAAAGAGAAGAACAGTTCACATAATCTGAGAAAAGGTAGGTTAACGAATGACTGAAGAACCAACAAATTAAGGATGGACGTTGATGATAAGAGCAGCATCGGCGTCCATCTTTCGTGTTGCGGGAAGATCAGTTTTGTATTAAAATAAAGGCAGGAAGAAAAAGAACTAATGAGTAATTAGATACAAAGGAGAGACAAAGATGGAAAGAATATTTGAAGCAGCAGATCAGACCAGCCGTCTGCTTTTTGAGGATGGTCTGAAAAATATGGATTTTTCATGGATCTTTTCGAAGGGAGGAACGGCAGCCTTTGTGGTGACAGGTGTGATTGCGCTTCTGATGATTTTGTTTGGCGCCAAGTGTAAATATGTACTGTTTGCGATACAGGGATTTCTGCTTGGTGTGACAGCCGGCCTTACGGCTTCCTGGTTCCTGCATCTGGAAGGCTGGGTGATGATCGGTGTATCCGCAGGGGCCGGACTGGTGCTTGCCGCATTTGAAGCGGTATTTAGGAAGTTTGGTGCATTTGTATTTTCTTTGATCGCAGTTTTTGTAAGTGTGGCTGCGCTGGGCGGCGGAGAAGGTTATCTGGTACTTGGAATCGCAGGCGGCGTGGCGCTCATATTTGCGATTCTCGCGGCTGTATTTGGAGATCCTCTGATCATTCCGGTGATGGGAATCAGCGGAGGCGTACTTGGGGGAATTGTCGCTTACCATTATCTGCCATATGAGAGTAGGATTGTATTTTATGCGGTAAGCGCCGTACTTGCGGTTGTCGGAATCTGCATCCAGTATGCCATGAAGTCCAGTAAGATCGCGAGACTGGAGCGAAAGAAGGCAAAAGAGATTCGGGAAAAGAAATCGGTGGAGTCTGAAATTGAGATGGCGAGAAACGTTTTGGATTCCGATGAACAGGAAGAGTCGGACAACTAGAAGAAAGAGGGTAAACAGAATACGCAAATGAAAAAAATGCCGATGAGCCTGTTGGTATTTTGAAAAAAAGGGTATAATAAGCCTGGAAGCAAAAGGGGGCTTGTATATGAAGCTGGACATGCATTGTCATGTAAAAGAGGGGTCTATTGACAGCAAAGTAGGACTGGAAGAGTATATTGATAAGCTGATTGATCATGGATATGACGGGATGGTTGTAACAGACCACGACACGTACAATGGTTATCGGTATTGGAAGAACGAACTGAAAGGGAAGAAATACCAGGACTTTATCGTGTTTAAAGGGATCGAGTACGATACGAGAGATGCGGGACATTTTCTTGTTATCATGCCGGAGGGGCGCAAGATGCGTCTCCTGGAAATGAGGGGACTTCCGCTTGCGATGTTGATTGATCTTGTACACAAAAACGGGGGTGTGCTTGGGCCTGCTCATCCATGCGGTGAGAAATATTTAAGCTTTACCAATACAAAGCGTTTCTATAAATCCCCGGAGCTGATCAAGCGATTTGATTTTATCGAAGTATTTAATGCGTGTGAATCGGAGGAGAGCAACGAGGGTGCGGCAAAACTTGCAAAAAAATACCATAAGCCAGGAATCGGAGGGAGTGACGCACATAAGATCGAGTGTGTGAGCACGGCTTATACAGAGTTTTCAGGAACAGCAGCCTGCGAGACAGAACTCATTAATCTGATCCGTAAGAATCAGATTGTAAAAGCCGGAGGAAGATTCTATGACAAGACTGTAAAAGACAAGATCGGAAAGGCCAATAAGCTTCTTGCCTACAGCTTCTGGTTTTACAATAAGGGTGGAGAGCTCTTAAAGCGCCGGAGCCGGCAGAAAAAGATGAAAGTAGAAAGTCCGGTGGATCCGATCGATCCGATCGAGATCCCGTACCTCCGGGAAGCTAAAAAGGAAAAGATGCAGAAGTTAAAAGACTAGTTGGAAAGGAGAAGGAATGGAGTACGAAAGATTAGTAAGGCGGCAGAAAGAGTTTTTTAAGATGGGGAAGACAAAGAAACCAGGATTTCGGATATTTTACCTTAGAAAACTTCTGAAATGGATGGAGGAAAACGAGGACAGAATTCTGAGAGCGCTGAGTCAGGATCTTGGGAAATCCAGTACGGAAGGATATATGACTGAGATCGGAATGGTAAAAGAGGAGATCCGTTTTAACATAAAGCATCTGACGTTTTGGGCAAAGCCTAAAAGAGTCAAAACTCCGGCAACGCAGTTTCCATCTTTCTCATTTATTTACAGAGAGCCTTATGGTGTCGTATTGATTATGGCTCCTTGGAATTATCCTTTCCAGCTTACCGTGGCCCCGCTGATCGGGGCAATCAGCGCCGGGAACTGTGCGGTGTTGAAGCCGTCTTCCTATTCAGTACATACATCGGCTATGATTCAGGAGATGATCCGGGAAGTATTCCCATCCGGCTATGTGACGGTAGTGACAGGGGGACGGGAAGAAAACGAGGCGCTTCTGAGTGAAAAATTTGATTATATTTTTTTTACGGGAAGTCCGAAAGCCGGCAAGTCCGTGATGGAAAAAGCAGCCAGACATCTCACACCGGTCATTCTCGAGCTTGGCGGAAAAAGTCCGTGTATTGTGGATGAGACTGCGGATTTGAAGACTGCGGCCAGAAGGATTGTCTGGGGTAAGTTTTTAAATGCGGGACAGACCTGCGTGGCACCAGATTATGTCCTTGTACAGCACAGTGTCAAGAAAAAGCTGATCCACTACATCGAAAAGCAGATCCAGAAGATGTATGGATTTGCTCCGCTTGATAATGAGGAGTATTCTTCCATCATTAACCAGAGACATTTCAAACGGATCTGTGGGCTGATGGACGAGCGGAAGGTTATTTACGGAGGGCGGACAGACAGTATGACGCTGAAGATCGAGCCGACCGTGATGGATAGCGTCACCTGGGATGATGCCGTGATGAAAGAAGAGATCTTCGGACCGATTCTTCCGATTATGTCGTATTACGATCTGAAAGAGGCAGTCTCTGCTATCGACGCACAGTCGAGACCGTTGGCTTTGTATCTGTTCACGAAAGACAAGAAAAGGGAGTCTTTCATTTTAAGAGAGTTCTCTTATGGAGGGGGATGTATCAATGATACTGTCGTTCCTCTCGCGACGCCATACTTGCTGTTTGGTGGAGCGGGACAGCCCGGAATGCGAAAGTATCACGGAAAAGCAAGCTTTGATACGTTTACCCATGAGAAGAGCATTATCAGGAAATCACTTCTTGAGGATCCCCCTCTTTGGTATCCGCCATTTTGGGATTATCTGAAAACAAGAAAGAAATTAATGTAAAAAGAAACCGTAGCAGAACGTCCACAGAAAAATGAGGAGTCGGCTACGGTTTCGTTAGTTCTTAAATGTTCCCGATGGACAGGAGAATCCTGCTAAACAGGATTCTTTTTTATATGGGCTTTGTTAAAACATCATTCCGATCCGATAGAAGATCACAGCGAAAATCCAGGCAATGACGAGCTGAAAACACGCAAATGCAACAGTAATGCTTGTCTTTCCTACTTCCCGGTGAATCGTTCCAAGCGTCGCCATGCATGGAACATAGAGGAGGCAAAAGACCATCAGCGCATAAGCGTTCGCCGCTCCGAATCCCATGGAGCCAAGGACGGCCACCATGCTGTCCATTCCCGACGGAGTCGTGATATTGGCAATGCCAAAGAGGACACTGCAGCTTGAGACCACCACCTCTTTGGCGGCGATACCGGAGATGAGCGCCACGGCAATCTGCCAGTAGCCAAGCCCTGCCGGAGCAAGAACCGGAACGAGAGCCTTTCCGATGATGGAGCCAAAGCTCTCGGAAATATCCGATACAAATCCATGCGGGCCGAGATTCATCACACCCCACATAATGATGGAGGCGATGAAGATGACCGTACCTGCTTTGGAGAGATAATCTTTCACTTTTTCCCACACATAGATGGCAATCGTGTGTGCGTTTGGTGTTTTGTACTCCGGAAGTTCAATGAGCAGGGCATGTTCTGCCTTACTGCCATCGAACCGGGAGACGATAAAGGCTGCCGCGATGGCGATTACAATACCCAGCAGATACATGGAGTAACAGACCAGCATCCTGTATTTTCCGAAAAACATGGAAGAAAACAGGACGTAGATCGGAAGTCTCGCACTACATGACATAAACGGGGTGACGAGAATCGTTTTTAAGCGGTCCTTACGGTGCTCCAGAGCCCGTGATGCCATGACAGCAGGAACAGAGCAGCCAAAACCAAGAAGGAGCGGGATGAAAGCACGTCCGGAAAGTCCAAGATGGCTCATCAGATCATCCATGATATAGGCTACACGTGACATATATCCGCTGTCCTCCAGAAAGGCCAGCGCCAGAAAGAGGATAAAAATATTCGGAAGGAAAGTCAGGATGCCTCCGACCCCGGAAATAATACCGTCCACGATCAAGGAGCGGATCAGCGGGTTCGCATGGAGAGCTTCCAGGCCGTTTGACACCAGATCCGAGAACCAGACAAGACCAAGCTCAAAGTATCCCTTCATCCAGTCACCCACTGTAAAAGTTATAAAAAATACAAAAGCCATAATGAAGAGGAAGATCGGAAGGCCGAGGAAACGGCTCGTCATAATGCGGTCTACCCGCTCGGTCCGCTCTGCTTTCTGGCTTTTATTGACGAGTACCTCCTGAATGATCTCCTCGATAAAATCATATTTCTGGTTAATGATTTCTTTTTCCATACTTTCTGCCGCCACATCCGCAAGCTGTACCGGGTGGCGTTCCATCACGACAGGGTCATGCTCCAGAAGTTTGATAGCGTGCCAACGTTTGTTGGTGAGACCAGGATCTTGCGCCGACAGGCGGTCGATGAGAATGTCAATCTTGTCCTCAATCTCATCACTGTACACCATTGCGTACTCTGCATGGTGATTGTGACGGTGGGAGGAGTGTTCCTCCTTCTCCTGATGATGATGGATCAGCGGATCCTGGGTGATAAGACCTTCGTGATGCTTGACTGCATGCATCAGGATAGAAAGTCCGGTCCGTTTCCTTGCGGATACTGGGATTGCCGGGATGCCAAGCATCTCAGGGAGACGGTGCAGGTCGATTTCCATTCCTCGCTCTTCTACGATATCCATCATATTGAGAGCCAGTACGACTGGTTTCCCAAGCTCGATTAACTGGAGTGTAAGATAAAGATTGCGCTCCAGAGAGGAAGCGTCTACAACGTCCACAATCACATCTACGTCATCACTCATAATACACTCTCTGGAAACAGTCTCTTCCATTGTGTAGGAGGTCAGACTGTAAATACCGGGGAGATCGATCAGCTTGAAACGATCGCCCTCGTATTCTGTCATGCCCTCTTTTTTTTCCACTGTCACACCCGGCCAGTTTGCCACTTTCAGATTGGCACCGGTATAGGCGTTGAACAGGGTTGTCTTTCCACAGTTTGGATTCCCGATGAACCCTACATTAATTACCTCACCCATTACTTGGCCTCCTCCACTTCAATATGGTCAGCAATCCGTCTCCCGAGGGCAAATCGGGTCCCACGGAACCGAACAGTCATGGCTCCCTTTTTATCATTATTTAAAATGGTAATCGGAGCACCCTCGGTAAGGCCGAGGGCTTCGAGCCTGCGTTCGAGCGAAAGCTCCAGTTGAATGGAGCGGACGATGTAGGTGTGCTGGTTGGTTCCCATTTTTAACGTCATGCTCATTCTCCTTTAAACGACAAATTTTTCATGCAATATCTATTATATAATAAATTTGAAAAAGCGTAAATATGAAATGCGATTCCGGATGATTGGACTGCCGAAAAAACAGATTGCGCTCTGATTTTTCTTGCACATCTATACGGAAGTATGATAAAATATGAAGAAAGGCGTAAGCCAGAATAACAGGAGGAGCAAAAGGCATGGGAATGACAATGACGCAGAAGATCCTTGCGGCACATGCGGGATTAGACGCAGTAACAGCAGGCCAGCTTGTCGAGGCAAAGCTGGACGTTGTAATGGCAAACGATATTACCGGTCCGATGGCGGTGCCGGTATTTCGGCAGATGGCGGATAAGGTATTTGATAAGAATAAAGTTGTACTGGTACCGGATCATTTTACACCGAACAAGGATATCAAATCGGCGGAGAATTCCAAATCAATCCGGGAATTCGCAAAAGATCAGGGACTGACTCATTATTACGAGATCGGACAGATGGGAATTGAACATGCACTTCTTCCGGAGAAAGGGATCACTGTAGCAGGAGAGTGTATTATCGGAGCAGACTCCCATACATGTACATATGGCGCTCTTGGCGCATTTTCCACAGGAGTCGGTACGACGGATATCGCCACAGGGATGGCAACCGGAGAGCTCTGGTTTAAGGTGCCGTCAGCAATCCAGTTTGTCCTCACAGGAAAGCCGGGAAAGTATGTGAGCGGAAAAGATATCATTCTCCACATCATCGGAAAAATCGGAGTGGACGGAGCATTATATAAGTCCATGGAGTTTGTCGGAGATGGACTTTCTGAGCTTTCTATGGATGATCGTTTCACCATGGCTAACATGGCGATTGAGGCAGGGGCAAAGAACGGGATTTTTCTTGTAGATGAGAAAGCCGAAGCATACATGAAAGAACATTCTGAGAAACCATATACGATCTATACACCGGATGCGGACGCGGCATACGACGAGGTCATCGAGATCGACCTTTCTGAAGTAAGACCAACAGTTGCTTTTCCTCATCTTCCGGGAAATGCACATACCATCGATGAGATAGAGGCGATGGAGCCGATCAAGATCGATCAGGTCGTCATTGGGTCTTGTACAAACGGAAGAATGGAGGATATGAGAAGAGCGGCTAAGATCCTGAAAGGACATAAGGTTCATCCGGATGTGCGTGTGATCGTCATTCCGGGTACTCAGGCAATCTACAAGGAATGTTTAAAAGAAGGCATTGCGGAGATATTCGTGGACGCCGGATGTGCGTTCTCCACACCAAGCTGCGGACCGTGTATGGGTGGCCATATGGGCGTTTTGGCGGCGGGCGAGAAGTGTGTTTCCACCACGAACCGGAATTTCGTCGGGCGTATGGGACATGTAGACTCTTTGATCTATCTTGCTTCTCCGGAGACGGCGGCTGCAAGTGCCATCAAAGGCTATATCGCAAATCCAGAGAAAGCAGGTGAATAGATCATGGAAGCAAGAGGACATGTATTTAAGTATGGAGATAACGTTGATACGGATGTGATTATTCCGGCAAGATATCTGAATTCTTTTGACCCGCAGGAGCTGGCTTCCCATGCCATGGCAGATATTGATCCTGAGTTTGTCGGGAAAGTACAGCCTGGAGACATGATTGTCGCAAGAAAAAATTTCGGCTGCGGTTCTTCCAGAGAACATGCGCCGCTCTGCTTGAAAACAGCAGGCGTAAGCTGCATTATTGCAGAAACGTTCGCAAGAATCTTTTTCCGCAATGCCATCAATATCGGACTTCCGATCATTGAGTGTAAGGAGGCGGCTGAGGAGATCGAAGCAGGCGACGAGGTGGAAATCGATTTTAACAGCGGCAAGATTTATGACCGTACGAAAGGGACGGAGTATCAGGGACAGCCGTTCCCGGAATTTATGCAGAAGATCATTGCGGCAGGCGGACTTGTCAACTACACGAATCAGAAATTAAAGGGCTAGCTGGATCTTGGTATCCGGCAGACGAAATCAAAAGGGCGGCACCATATTCCCAAAGCGTGCCGCCCTTTTGGACAATGAATAGAATGTTTCCACGGTTTGTGGGATCATTGCAGTAAGATTGAGAAGCCAGATAAGGAGGAAAGGCCATGGAGTTATTTTATAGGAGCACGAGAAACGAAAATGTTATGCTGACCGCCTCAGAGGCGATCTTGCAGGGACTTTCCGACGAAGGTGGACTGTTTGTGCCAGAGAGGATTCCGGTGCTGAACGTGTCCCTTTCGGAGATTGCCGGGATGGACTATCAGGAGACTGCCTATATGGTGATGAAGCAGTTTCTCACTGATTTTACGGAGGAAGAGCTAAAGAGCTGTATTCGTTTGGCATACGATGAAAAATTTGATACGGAAGCCATCGCTCCGCTTGCAAATGTGGACGGCACATACTATTTGGAGCTGTTCCATGGCCCGACTATTGCCTTTAAGGATATGGCACTTTCCATTTTGCCGCATCTGATGACGACGGCGGCGAAAAAGCAAGGGGTCACGGACGAGATTGTGATTTTGACCGCCACCTCCGGAGATACCGGAAAAGCAGCGCTTTCGGGTTTTGCGGATGTGGAAGGGACGAGAATCATCGTCTTTTATCCGAAAGGTGGAGTCAGCGAGGTGCAAAGGCTTCAAATGGTGACACAGAAAGGAAAGAATACAGCGGTTGTCGCCATTCACGGTAATTTTGACGAGGCACAAAGCGGAGTAAAGCGGATGTTTGAGGATCCGAAGCTCAGAGAAGAGCTACGTGAAGCGGGATTTCGGTTCTCTTCCGCCAATTCTATCAATATCGGCCGTCTGGTGCCGCAGATTGTTTACTATGTTTACGCTTATGGTGGTCTCCTGAAAAATGGAGAAATCCAGGAAGGAGATCCGGTCAATGTAGTCGTACCGACCGGAAATTTTGGAAATATTTTGGCAGCTTACTTTGCAAAGGAGATGGGGATTCCGATTGCAAAACTGATCTGTGCTTCCAACGAAAATAAGGTGCTTTTTGATTTCTTCTGTACAGGTACCTATGACAGGAATCGTGAGTTTGTCCTGACGGAATCCCCATCTATGGATATCCTGATTTCCAGTAACCTGGAGCGTCTGATCTATCTGATTTCCGGAAGAAACGCCGATAAGAACTGTGAGTTGATGGAGGAGCTTAGAACGAAAGGGAGCTACGGCATCACGGAAGAGATGAAGGCAAAGCTTTCGGATTTTGCAGCCGGCTATGCTTCCGCACAAGAGATGAAACAGGCGATCAGGGACACCTTTGAAAATACCGGGTATGTGATGGATACACATACGGCGGTTGCGGCGGCGGTGTACGATGCATATAAAAAAGATTGCGGCGATCAGACGAAGACGGTCATCGCATCAACGGCGAGTCCGTACAAGTTCGCAAAAAGCGTGCTGGATGCGATTCATCCGGGTGCATATGAGCAACAGGAGGAGATCGATCTTGCCGATGAACTGAGCCGTATTTCGGGGACAGAGATCCCATTGGCTGTGGAGGAGATCCGGCATGCGAAAATCTGTCATACGAGAGAATGTGACGGTGCGCAGATGGAGCAGACAGTGCGGGAAATTTTAGGACTGAGATGATGACAAGAGATTCGATCTGGCCGGAACAAGTTAAATTTTTTATATAGAGTGTTCTTCTTATCTTGATATGATACAATAAGAAAAAAGAAAAGGGGACAGGCTATGGAAAAAACATATGGAATGATGGTTGCCGCCTCGGTGATAGAGGAAGTGAAAAAGGCGGTCATTGGAAAACAGGATTGTATAAAAAAGGTGATGGCTGCGATTTTAGCTGGAGGTCATATCCTGATCGAGGATATTCCGGGCGTTGGCAAGACGACCATGGCAGTGGCGTTTTCAAAAAGTATGGGACTTTTGCGGCACCGTGTCCAGTTTACCCCGGATGTGCTTCCTGCGGATATTGTCGGTTTTTCCCTCTATGACAAGAAGACGCAGCAGTTTGTCTATCAGCCGGGAGCTGCAATGTGTAACCTGCTTCTGGCGGACGAGATCAACCGGACGTCTCCGAAGACCCAGTCGGCGCTTCTGGAAGTCATGGAGGAACGGCAGGTGACGGTAGATCAGAGGACGTACGAGGTTCCGGAGCCGTTTATTGTGATTGCTACGGAGAATCCTTTCGGCTCTGCGGGAACTCAGATGCTTCCTGAGTCCCAGCTTGATCGGTTTATGATCTGTATCTCCATGGGATATCCGGATATTCAGTCAGAGATCGAGATCGTTAAGGGAAATCAGAAAGGTAGTCCGGCGGATGCGGTCCGCTCTGTCATGGACAAGGACCTTCTGCTTGCAATGCAAAAAGAGGTGGAGGAGGTTTATATTCACGATGCAGTCTACCAATATATTGGAAATCTTGTGGAGGCGACCAGAAATCACCAGATGGTACGGCTTGGCGTCAGCCCAAGAGGGACGATTGCTCTTGCTAAAGCAGCAAAGGCTTATGCCTATCTGGAGGGAAGAACGTTTTGCATCCCACATGATGTGGAGAGTGTCTTCCCGGATGTGACGGTGCACCGACTGTTTTTGAGCGCCAAGGCGCGGGCGGCCAGAATGGATTCGACCCAGGTGATTGAGGAAATCCTGACAGGGACGAAAAAGCCGAAGGCAGGAAAAGGGAGAATAGAATGAAAAAATGGTTGTACCTGGCGGCACTGCTCGCCACATGTTATCTGAATCTTGTCTATGACTGGCCGGAAGGCAGAACGATTCTTGTGGTGGAACTGGTATTTCCGGCAGTACTTTATCTGGAAGCCAAGTTGATGAGCGTTCGTATCAAGATTCGTCCTCAGGGAGATTTACAGATGGCAGAAGAGGGGGAGACTTTGCATATCCCCTTTGTGGTGGAAAATTGCGGAGCGTTTCGGATTCCGGTTTTGTGGCTCTGGATGGGAAAGAACAGGAAGGTTGTGCGGGATCTGAAAAAAGGCGGGCGACAGACGTTGATTTTCCCGTATCATGCCACGGTCTGCGGGAAGCAGGTGTGGGAAATCAAAAAAGCGGTGACAAGGGATGCTTCCGGGATGTTCTATATTCGGATTCGTCGCTTTGTCTCTGAGCCGGTGGAGATTCATGTCGTGCCGAAGGCCTATCCGGTATTTGCCGAGATCAGTAAGGCCGTCCGTCTCTTCGTAACGGAGGGGGAGGAGTATGCAAAAGACCGGGGAGGGGACGATGCATCGGAGGTATTTGACGTCCATGAGTACAAGCCCGGGGACAGAATCGCACAGATCCACTGGAAACTGAGTGCCCGTACGGAGGAGCTTTACTTAAAGGAATTCAGCTTTCCGCTTGGGGCGGCGGTGGTGGTGCTGCTTTCCCGGAAAGAGGAAGACAGGTTTCCCGCAAAGAATACGGTTTTTCTGAATCTGGCGGCATCAGTCGGACATGCCCTTGTGGAGGAATCCTGTCGATTCTATGCAGTGTGGAAAGAGCGGGAAAGCCAGATTTTCCGCAGATTTCTTGTAAAGGATGAAGAGACGTTTTATGACTGGCTTTTAGCGCTTTCCTCGACGCGGGTATCTGATCTGGATGTGCTGGATGAGGCGATGTATCGGTACGAATTTTTTGAACCTTACCGGAAAGCAGTGAGAATCAGCGGGGATCTCTCCATCCGTTGTGGAGAGGAGGATACGCTGTGGTTTCACGAGAACACGTTTGTACAGGAACTAAGCGGCACGGTATTGGAAATATAAGGTGATGAGGGAGTATGGACACAAAAACGATGGGTAAGAATAGAGGGGAACGCTTCTGGCTTCTGTTATCAGCATCGTTGGCAGGATCGGGACTGATCTTTGCCTTTGTGCCGGTGTTTGGGGATGTCTTTCTCATGCCGGTGCTTGCGGCAGGGATTGTGTCTTTTGGAGTTTTCTGGCTACCATATGTCTGGCTGGAAAACGATTCTGTAGTAGGGAGGCTTGTGGGAATCTTCCCGGTAATCTGCTTTTTTCTTGTGAAAAGCGAGGCGGCCGGGGATGGCAAGGAAATGCTTGAACGATCTGTTTGGGCAGTCCTAGCATATATGAAAGGAGAGGAAAGCAGGATTCAGATTTCCCTGGAAGGGGAGGCTCTGACATGGGGACTGCTTGGAATTTGTGGAATCTTTCTGACAGTCTGTATGCTGGCTGGCTCTGTCCGGAAACTGCGGATCATCACGATGATTCTGTATGCGGCGGCGTTTTCCTTTCCATTTCTTCACGGTCTGACAATCCAGATGAAAGGTGCGGCGTTCTTTGGATGCGCAGTACTGTGCCTGCTTCTGGCAAGCCCGGACAGTGCCGGAAGGCCCCTTATGTTGGCAGCGGCATCCGCACTTTTGATTGGGACTGTGATACCGAAGGGGGAGATGGAGTCATTCTTTTCTAATCCGATTGTCTGGCAGGGCCGGATTGCCGATTTTTTTACCCGGACTGCCATCGGCGGTGTAACAGATGGGAGAATGGGGACGGTCGATGAGATGAAAGAAAGCGGGGAAGTCCAGCTTGAGGTCACGCTTTCCGGGCGCCCGGAGAGTACCGTTTATTTCCAAGGATATATCGGAACGGACTACCGCAAGAATAGCTGGGTAAAATCCGGGGATACCGGCTCCCTTTCCGAACGGGAAATCAAGACGGTTCGGGAAAGGGAGTATGAAACGGCATACGCTAACCGGGACAGACTTGACTTTTTGCCTGTGAAGGCGGAGATTATAAGAAGAGGAGCCAGTCGAAAATACGGGTATCTTCCATATAAACACGATCAGACAGAGCAGATGTATGGCGACACCTTCAGTAAAGGCCAGGGACGTACTTACACGGTGGAAGCGATCCTTGCCGGTGACGTGGGAGCGATGGAGAAGAATATCTCGGGGATTGCATATGAGCCATCCGATGCAGCGCAGGAATATGAGGAGTTTGTATATGACAGGTACCTGGAAGTGCCAGAAGAGCTTCGCGCAAAATGGGAGAGTACTGCGACTGCATTAAGCGGGCGTACGGTTCGGGGGACGGTCCAGGCTATGGCAAGTTATCTCGATGTGAGAGCCAGTTATACAAAAAGTCCGGGGCGGACACCTGCGGGCGAGGACTTCATTATGTATTTCCTGGATGAAAGCAGAGAGGGGTACTGCGTACACTTTGCTTCCGCAGGCGTAATGTTTCTGCGGATGAATGGAATTCCGGCTAGGTTTGTGTCTGGATATGTTGCAAGACCGTCGGATTTTCACGAGACGGAGGATGGAACATACAAGGCAGAGATTACGGATCATGCCGCTCACGCCTGGGCAGAAATTTATCTGCCCGGATTCGGATGGTTTCCGGCAGAGATGACACCGGGATATTATGAGAATCAGTTAGAGGGACTGGAGAAGATCATCCTAGATAAGGATCCGGAAGGAGAAGATGTGCAGGTCCAGGATCCGCAGACCGATTCATCCCC
>OLRQ01000957.1_pt1 | contig 25900 bp, 19 predicted proteins | sample 1671971 | NCBI WGS metagenome assembly OLRQ01 (sample SAMEA3136631, study PRJEB25190) | human gut metagenome | biome: human gut; feature: human-associated habitat; material: faeces | place: Austria | collected 2013
GCCACCGCCTCCGCCGATGACGCCCGCGCGGCCGAGGTGGTTGCCGACGCCGAGGTGATCGAGGCCAACGAGGCCGGTGAGCTGGATGCCGAGCTCGAGCAGGCCGCCGCTGAAGCGGTGGCGAGCGCGATCGAGGAATCCGAGGAGCTGGCCGCCGCCAAGGCCGAGGCCGCCGATTGGCAGGACAAGTACGTGCGCCTGCACGCCGAGTGGGATACCTACCGCCGGCGCATGACCGAGCAGCGCGAGGCCGAGAAGGTCCGCGCCACGGAGAAGCTCATGGAGAGCCTTATCCCGGTGCTCGACGACTTCGCCCGCACGGTGGACTACGCCGAGACCAACGGCGAGACCGGCTTGCTCGGCGGCGTAAAGGCCGTGCAGACCAAGCTGTCCGATACGCTGGCCAAGGGAGGCCTGGTCGTGATCAGCCCCGCCGGTGAGGCATTCGACGCCCTTGAGTGCCAGGCCGTGGGTACGGTGGACGATCCGAGCGTTCCCGATGAAACAGTGGCCCAGGTTTACCAGCCCGGATACAAAATGGGCACTAAGGTCATCAGGCCTGCCATGGTGACGATCACCACGGGCGGCCCCAAGAGGGAAAAGCCCGAAGAAGAGTAAGACGAACGAGGGCGGCCGCAGCTTGGCCGCCCTCGTGCTTGAAAGAGCAATTCTAAGTAACTAACTAAGGTAATGGAGGTGGAACGAATGGCGTCTACGCCCGATTATTACAAAACGCTAGGCGTTCCGCGCACCGCCACGGCCGATGAGATAAAGAAGGCGTTTCGCAAGCTCGCTCGCAAGCATCATCCCGATGCCGGCGGCGACGAGGCCAAGTTCAAAGAGCTGAACGAGGCCTACGAAGTCTTAAGCGACGAGAAGAAGCGCGCGCTTTACGACCAGTACGGCACGGCGAACGAGAACCAGATCCCCCAGGGATGGGGCGGTGGCCAAGGCTTTAACGTCGAGGATATCTTCGGTGGCGGTGGGGCCGGCGGCTTCGGCGGCAGTTGGGCCGACATTCTGGAGAGCATTCGCCACGGTGAAGGTGCGTTTGGGGGCAACTGGGACTTCGGCGGCGGTTTTGGCGGCCAGCCTCAGCCCCGTCGCGGCCAGGATATGAACGTGACGTTGAACGTGACGTTCGACGAAGCGTTCAACGGCACGGAGAAGCGCATCACCGTGCGCATTCCCGGCAAGAGCGAGTCCGACACCCACACGGTGAAGGTGCCCGCCGGTGCTGTCGATGGCGGCCGCGTGCGCCTGAAGGGCCAGGGAGCTCCTGGCGAAAACGGTGGTGCGGCGGGCGACTTGCTCATCACCACTAAAATTGACGCGCATCCCTACTTCGGTCGCGATAAGGCCGACGTGACGGTTGATTTGCCGATCAATGTGGCGGAGGCAGCGCTCGGTGCTTCCATCGTGGTGCCCACGCCCGACGGCAAAAAGATCAAGGTGAAGGTGCCCGCTGGCACGCAAGACGGCAAGGTGCTCACCATTAAAGGCAAAGGAGCGCCCGATCTGAAGAACAAGGGGCAGTTCGGCAACTTGAAGATTCAGATTCACGTTGAAGTGCCCACGGACATGAACGACGAGCAGAAAAAGGCCATGGAGGACTTCCTCGCCGCGACGGGAGAGGAGAAGCGCCCATGGGCCTAGATGACAAGAACCGGCCGCTGTACATGATCAGCATTGCCGCGGAACTGGCGGGCGTGCACCCGCAGACCCTGCGCTCCTACGAGCAGAAAGGTCTGGTCACGCCGCGGCGAACCAGTGGCAACACGCGCATGTACTCCCAGGCCGATATCGATCGGCTCAACCTGATCAACGAGCTGACGAGTGAGGGCATCAACCTCGCCGGTGTCACGCGCATCCTTGATCTGCAGAGCCGGTTGGATGAGCGCGAGGAAGAAGTGGAAGACCTGCACGCGCGGGTGCGCCGCCTCGCCGATCGCGTTCGCGAACTTGAGAACCGCACGACCGTCGGCGCCATCGTCCGCGTAACGCCGACGCGACGGCTCCCCTGACCTGTCCGGCGCGAGCTGCGGGGCATACCTCCCGTGCTCAAACAGCATTGAAGTGCAGGTCCCTTCGAGGGCCTCGGACTTTCCCCCGTGCACTTCAATGAACTGCGCGCGGGAGGCACGCCCCGCATCTCGCGCCTCCTCAGCCAAGGTTGAGCGAAGCGGGATGCGGGGTGCCGCTCACCAAGCGAGTTCCGCAGATGGTATCGAAGGCGGTAAGTGAAAGGGAGCGAGTAGCCTCAGCGCCTTCGATACCAGCGAGGACTGTCTGAGCGACTGAGCGGTACCCCGCAGCCCGCCCCCGGGAGTTTCAACAATAAAAAGGAGAACGCACATGAGACTAGATAAATTGGCGGTGACGGCGCAAGAGGCTTTCCAGAACGCGATGGGCGTTGCTGGTGAGGCCGATGCCGCCGTTATCGAGCCCATTCACTTGCTGAAGGCGCTGCTCGATTCCGACGAGAACAACCTCGCCGCTATCGTGAAGCGCATCGGCGCCGACCCGGTCTGGCTGTCCCAGAACGTGGCCGACGAGATTGCCAAGATGCCCAAGCAGACCGGCGCCACTCCCATGGCCATCCCTGGCCAGGACCTTATCAAGGTCATCGACAACTCGGTGAAGATCGCCGAGAAGCTCGGTGACAGCTACGCGACGAGCGAGCACCTGCTCATTGCCCTGTCCGAGGACAAGGGTGCCGCGGGTCGCATCCTCACCACGGCGGGCGTCACCCGCAAGAACATCGAGGCGGCCTACGAGAGCCTGCGCGGCGACACCCGCGTGACCTCGCAGACCGACAAGACCCAGTTCGAAGCGCTGGAGCAGTACGGCCAGAACCTCACCCAGCAGGCCCGCGAGGGCAAGCTCGATCCGGTTATCGGCCGTAACGAGGAGATTCGCCGTACCATTCAGGTGCTGTCGCGCCGTACGAAGAACAACCCGGTGCTCATCGGCGAGCCCGGCACCGGCAAAACCGCTATCGTCGAGGGTCTGGCCCAGCGCATCGTGGCCGGCGACGTGCCCTCGTCGCTGAAGGATCGCGAGATCGTCTCGCTCGATCTGGGTGCGATGATGGCCGGCGCGAAGTACCGCGGCGAGTTCGAGGACCGTTTGAAGAACGTGCTGCGTGAGGTGAAGGAGGCTGATGGCAACATCATCCTGTTCATCGACGAGCTGCACACTATCGTGGGTGCCGGCGCCGGCGGCGATTCGTCGCTGGATGCGGGCAACATGCTGAAGCCGGCTCTGGCTCGCGGCGAGCTGCGCGCCATCGGTGCCACCACCCTGGACGAGTATCGCAAATACATCGAGAAGGATGCCGCCCTGGAGCGCCGCTTCCAGACGGTGCTGGTGAGCGAGCCCACGGTGGAGGACACCATCGCCATCCTGCGCGGCCTGAAGGAGAAGTACGAGATCCATCACGGCGTGCGCATCACCGACGGCGCCATCGTGAGCGCGGCGGAGCTGTCCGACCGCTACATCACCGATCGCTTCCTGCCCGACAAGGCCATCGACCTCATGGACGAAGCGGCCAGCCGCCTGCGCATCGAGATCGACTCCATGCCGGAAGAGGTGGACGCCGCCGAGCGCAAGCTCATCCAGATGCAGATCGAGGAGCAGGCCCTCATGAAGGAGACCGACATGGCCTCCCAGGAGCGCCTGGAGAAGCTGCGCCACGACATCGCGGCCGCCCAGGAATCTCTCGATTCCCAGAAGGCCGAGTGGCAGAACGAGAAGGACGCCATCGTTGGCGTGCAGAACCTCAAGGCCGAGCTCGAAAGCGCTCAGCTCGATGAGGAGCGCGCCACCCGCGAGGGCAACCTGCAGCTCGCCTCCGAGATTCGCTACTCGCGCATTCCTCAGCTGCAGCAGCAGCTGCACGTGGCCGAGGAAGCCGTGAAGATGAAGCAGCAGGACGGCGCTATCCTGAAGGAAGAGGTTTCCGAAGAGGAGATCGCCTCCGTTGTGGCCGCCTGGACGGGCATCCCCGTGGCCAAGATGATGCAGGGCGAGATGGAAAAGCTCGTCGACCTGGAGGAAGTGTTGAAGGGCCGCGTCATCGGCCAGGACGAGGCTGTGGGTGTGGTGGCCGGTGCCATCCGCCGCAACCGTGCGGGACTTTCCGACCCGAACCGTCCCATTGGCTCTTTCCTGTTCCTCGGCCCCACCGGCGTGGGCAAGACCGAGCTGGCCAAGACGCTGGCCGAGTACCTGTTCGATTCCGAGAAGGCCATGGTGCGCATCGACATGTCCGAGTACATGGAGAAGTTCTCCGTGCAGCGTCTGATCGGAGCGCCTCCGGGATACGTGGGCTACGACGAGGGCGGCCAGCTGACCGAGGCCGTGCGCCGCAACCCCTACTGCGTGGTGCTGCTCGATGAGATGGAAAAGGCCCATCCCGACGTGTTCAACATCCTGCTGCAGGTGCTCGATGACGGACGCCTCACCGACGGCCAGGGTCGCGTGGTGAACTTCAAGAACTGCATCATCATCATGACCTCCAACGTGGGTTCGCAGATCATCCGCGAGCATGCGGCCGAGGGACGTGCCTACGACGAGGCTCAGGCCACCGGCGGCGAGACCATGGGCGAGATGGCCGAGAAGATGATGTCCATGACGCCTGAGCAGGCCGCCAAGCGCATGCAGGAGTTCACGAACAAGATCCAGGACGCCCTTTCCACGACGTTCCGCCCCGAGTTCCTGAATCGTATCGACGACGTGATCACCTTCAACGAGCTGTCCATCTCGGCTATCGAGCCCATCGTGGATTTGCAGCTCGAGCAGGTGCGCGACCGCCTGCAGGCCCGCCACATCACCTTGGACGTGACGCCGGCGGCCATGGAGCACTTGGCCATCGACGGCTACGATCCGGTGTACGGCGCCCGTCCGCTGAAGCGTCTCATCCAGCGCGAGGTGGTCGACCGCATCGCCGAGAAGGTCATCTCCGGCGAGCTGCGCGACCGCAGCCACGTGCTGATCGACCTGGACGCCGAGGGTGATTACACCTGCCGAGTGGAAGGCCCCATGGACTTGGACGGCCTGAACCTGGACGACCCCAGCTTCCTCACGGCCGGCTCCGATCCGAAGGAGACCTTGCAGGATCTGGATACCCTGAGCAACGGCGACCTCGGTGAGGATCCCATCGCTTAATCCGCATACCCCTTTCACAGCAAGCGCCCGGGCAGCCAAGACCCGGGCGCTTTTGCGCGATTGCCGTCGCCTATTGTGCCCCCTATGCCGTTTTCGACTGCTTCTCAGCCTTCCGCGGCTTGCTGGTGACGCAAACCGGTGGCCGCCAACACCTATCCAACTTATATAGGCACTCCCTGAGCGGGGGCTTGGTGTTCGAGATCGCACTCACCCTTCCTGGTGACAAAAACGTCTTCTCTGGCGCACATTTTTCGACTTATACAGGCATTTTGATTCTCGCTAAGATTCCGCATAGTGCAGTTTGCTCGATTGAAGCTCCGGTGACCTGGGGTAATACGCCAACCTTCATTCATGGTTAAGCCTCCGGGTGTTTTGGTGATTTAAGAATGCCTGTATAAGTCAAAAAACGTGCGTAGAAGGCCCTTGTCGTGTCACCGTATCTCCGAGAGAGAAGTTAGGACGAAGTTGAGCAAGGTTCGAGATGTGTGACATTTACGATCTTACAAGCAGGCAATGGCATTCAATGTGCGCTATGTTATAAACATCGCCTATGAATATCTATCTCTCACATATCAGCGCATGGTTGTTCTGGATTTGGTGGTCCAAGATGAATGCCATCCCTTTGGGGCTGTTTCATTCGGGAAAGTGCTTCGCACGCGATCGAATGCCGTCGTTTTCGTTGCCGACGGTTTCAATAATCAAGAATGCCGCCGGTTCGAAGCGCGAAGTTCGGCAAATACTCAATGCCAATGGCCAGAGCGTGCGACAGCTGTTGGTGCGCGCTGGTATTGGCACTGGAGCTGATGGCTGTCTGTACGTTTGCGTTCCGTACGTGAAGGGCAGGCGCTGTTCGGAGAAAAATATCCACTTCCACCAAGTGAGTTGCGCGCTGCCTCGGCGATCGTTTGTGAAAGTGGCAGAAGGCTTGTATGTTGCTTCGCCCGAGCTCACGTTTGTGCAGATGGCGAGCGTCCTAGAAGAAGGGGCACTGTGCGCCTGCGGTATGGAATTGACGGGTGGGTATCCTCTGGATGCCGAGTTTCGCCCCGATGGAGAAGTCGTCTACGTGCGGGCGCCCGTCACGTCGCAAACGCTCCTCGCGGCTTACGCTGATCGCTACCAGGGCCGAGGCGGTGCCAATAAGGCCCGGCGGGTGACGCGGCATCTTTGCGACAAATCCGCGTCGGTGAAGGAAACTGAGCTGGCGCTCCTCGCTCTTCTCCCGCGCCACTATGGAGGTCTCGGCGCGAAGGAGGCGCTTCTGAATGAAGTTGTGACGCTCAGTCCCGAGGCGGCAACGATTGCGCGCCAGAAGAAAGTCGTCTGCGACCTTAAGTTCAAAGATTCGAATGTTGTCGTGGAATACGATGGTGCAACCCATGGTGACGCCGAAGCGCGAACAACCGATTCTCGTCGCCGGGATGCCTTGCGAGCAGAAGGCTACGACGTGGCTACGCTCACCAACGCGCAGCTGCAGAGCCCGACGGAATTCCAGGCGATCATCGTGCCGGCCTCGCGGAAGGCGGGAAAGAGAACGCGCTACCTCTCCGAGTGCGACATGCCGCGCCATCGGGCCCTCCGCTCGCAAATCGCCCGCTATCACGCAAGAGGGTTTTAGAAGGTTGTCTATGCCTTCTTCACCTTCACGGCGGTACTGGTGACCGAGGCACCGAAGAGGTCCTGGCTCAGAGCTTGGTTCAGCTGGCTCAGCTGCTCGATGGCTACCGCCGTGCCAGTGACCGAGGCGCCGAAAAGTCCTTTCGGCAGCATGTACACGTCGTAGCGTATGGCCAGAATGCCGTTGGCCCCGGCTTCGTGGGCGCGGAACAAAAGCTCGTTCCAGGCGATCCGCTTGGCCCGTTCCATCTTGCTGCCGAGCAGAAGGGAACGCTGGTCGGTGAGGTCGGAGACGATGGCGTCAGCCTCGGCGGGAAGGCCCGCGCCCACGACGGCGTCGGTGGACAGCGTGCCTCGGTACTCCGTCACGCGCCAGCCCTCGAAGGAGCTACCAGCCGTGGTCATCATGAGGGAGGGGTTCTTTTCCAGCGCGTCGAGGAACGCCTGTTTGGTCTGCTCGCGCTTCTCGTCGGCCTCGAGGGCCTGCTTGCGCTCTTGGGGAGAAGCGTCCGCGAGATCAGATCCGAAGTCCTCATCCAGCTCGTCGCGCTTTTCCAGCGCCTCTTCTAGGCTCATGACAGAAGTCGCCTCCCATAGACATCGCCAGCACATAAGAAACAATGCCGAAAGTATAGGCCGCCTGCTCCCGTGCAAGGAGAGCGCCCGGCAACGGTTGCGAAGCCTTAACCTGCGCGATTTTTCGGCAGCTTATGGGACGTTTGAATGAGGCGACCTATACCAGCCCGGCACGAAAGTTCTACGCCGCTTTCGCCAGTTTCTCGGCCTTGCGGGCGCGGCGAGCTGCGGCGCGCTTTTGCATGGCATCGACGCAGGTAGCCACGGCGGCATCGCCGGTGACGTTCACCGTGGTGCGCATCATGTCCAGGATGCGGTCGACGCCGGCTACGAGAGCCACGCCCTCTACAGGCAGGCCCACCGACTGCAGCACCATGGCCAGCATGATCATGCCGGACCCGGGCACGCCGGCGGTGCCGATGGAGGCGAGCACGGCGGTCATCACGATGGTCAGCTGCTGGCCGATCGAAAGGTCGATGCCGAACACCTGGGCGATGAAGATGGCGCAGACGCCCTGGTAGATGGCGGTGCCGTCCATGTTGATGGTGGCGCCGAGCGGCAGCACGAACGAGGTGACCTCCTTCGATACGCCCATTTTCTCGGTGCATTCCATGTTGATGGGCAGCGTGCCCACTGACGAGGCCGATGCGAACGCGAAGCCCATTACCGGCATTTCGCCCTTCAGGAACTTAAGCGGGTTCATGCGGGCGAAGATTTTGATGATGCCCGAGTACACCAGGAGAATCTGCACGATCATGGCCACGTAAGCTACCACGATGAGCCACAGAAGGGGCCGCAGCACATCGATGCCGTTGCTGGCGATAACGGGGCAGATGAGTCCGAACACGCCGAAGGGCGCCACCAGGATGATGCCGCGCATGATGGCGATGCACACGTCCGACATGGCGTTGCAAATGTCGATGACCGGCTTGGCTTTCTTCCCAGCGGCGATCATGCCGAAGCCGAACACCACGGCGATGACGATGACCTGCAGCATAGTGGCGTCGGCCATGGGCTGGAAGAAGTTCGACGGAAACATATTCACGATAGTGTCGATGAGCGACGGCGGCTCGGTGGCCTCGTAGGAAAGCTCGCCTGTGGGCATCGTGTAGCCGGCGCCGACGTTCATGAGGTTGGCGAACACAAGCCCCAGCGTAACGGCGCAGGCGGTGGTGGCCAGGTAGAACAGCACGGTTTTGCCGCCGATGGCGCCAACCTTCTTCACGTCATCCAGCGACACGACGCCAGCGATGATGGAGAACAGCACCAAAGGTACGACGATCATCTTGATGAGGTTCAAGAAGATGGTGCCGAAGGGCTTGATGTAGGTGTCGGCGATCTCTGGCGAGCCTTGCAGCGCGAGACCCGCCAGCACGCCCAGGATGAGCGCGATGAAGATCCAGGTGGTCAGCGACAGGCGCTTGAACCAGGGCTTTGGTTTGCTATGTTCGCTCCCACTGTCGCTGTTGTTGGGCGTCGGTGCGGCCGTCTCGGCGGCGTCGACGGGTGCCGAAGTGATGGAGTCGTCGGCCATGGCGGTGCGTCCTTTCCCTTTGTGCGAAAACCGCCACCATTATAAGCGTATTCGCAGGGAAAATAGGGCACGCGGCCCAGCGATCTAACGGCCCTGCAACAAATGACGGAACGGCCTGCGCTGATTTCGCGGAAGGGCCATAATGGCAACGGAGAGTAGCCGGGAACGTGCCGACGCGAGATGTGTGGAATACGTTTTTGCTCGAAGAAGGTAGAAGCGCCATGCTATGGTGTGCCGCGCTTCAGGGGACAATATATATGAAAGGAACGTCTATGGACCGCAAGGAAATTGTCGCTGCTGCCGAGGCTTATTGGGATGAACATCGCGATGCGATTGTGGCCGATATCGCCAAGCTCGTGGAAATCCCCTCGACGGAGGATCTGGCCGCCGCCGCTCCGGGCGCGCCGTACGGGCCTGGGCCGGCCGCTGCGTTGGATGCGGCGCTGGAAATCGCCGAGGGTATGGGCATGACCGTCACGAACTGCGAGGGGCATATCGGGTTTGCGGATCTTGCCGGCAAGACCGAGAAGCAGCTGGGCATCATCGGTCACGTGGACGTCGTGCCCGCCGGTCCTGGCTGGTCGTTCGAGCCTTTCAAGGTGACCGAGAAGGACGGTTACCTTATGGGCCGTGGCTGCCTGGACGACAAGGGCCCCTCGGTGGTGGCTCTGCATGCCGTGAAGTGCTTGAGTGACCTTGATGTGGAGCGCCCCTATTCCATGCGCTTCATCTTCGGTGCCAATGAGGAAACGGGCATGGCCGACGTGACGTGGTATCTCGAGAACTACGACAGCCCGGCGTTCCTCTTCACGCCCGACGCCGACTTCCCGGTGTGCTATGGTGAGAAGGGCGGCTATGACGGCTGCATCACGAGCGCACCTATCGCCGATCCGGTAATCTTGGATATCTCCGGCGGCGTGGTGACCAACGCCGTGCCTGGTGAAGCCTGGGCCGTCGTGCGCGCGGATGCCTCTGCGCTGCCCAGCGCCGAGCGCATCACGGTAGCCGACGCCGGTGACGGTACGGCGCGCGTTGATGCTGAGGGCGTGAACGCACACGCTGCCTGGCCCGAGCGCGGTATCTCCGCCATCATGCTGCTGGCGAACTACCTGCTGGAAAACGGCTTGTGCAACCAGCAGGAGCGCGAGTTCCTCGAGCTGGTGCAGAGCCTCGTGTCCGACACGACGGGGGCGGGCGTGGGCATTGCCGCGGCCGACGAGTACTTCGGGCCGCTGACGGTGGTAGGTGGCACCATCCGCAAGGAAGGCGATCGTCTCGTGCAGACCATGGACAGCCGCTGGCCCACGTCCATCACAGCCGAGGAGATCACCGCCGCGCTCACGAAGCTGACCGACAACATTGGCGCCACTTTCGAGAACACCCTGCTCATGGTGCCCTTCCTCGTGAAGCCCGATGACCCGGAGATTCAGGTGCTCCAGGATGCCTTCCAGTTCGTGACCGGCGACACCGAGCACAAGCCCTTCACCATCGGCGGCGGCACCTACGCTCGCGAGTTCAAGAAGGGCGCCTCCTTCGGTGTGAACATGCCTTGGATCGAGAACCCCGACTGGGTCGGCGGCGAACACGGCCCCGACGAGGGTGTCTCCGAAGAGCTGCTGAAGACCTCCTTCAAGATCTACGTCCTAGCTCTGGCCGAGCTGCAGGGACTAGAGATTCAGTAATTGAGTATAGCTTACAGCGTATGTCTGCAATGGCCCCGCATCTGCGGGGCCATTTTACGATTGAGCGACGGAAGCGATGAGGGTATCGGCAATTTCAATGTCCTCATCTGGAATTAACCCGTGATTTCCTCATGATCGGGCATGACGGGGCGTCAGCTGTGCTATAGAATAGTATGAATGCAATCAGAGATTTCTTTTGGAGGACGACGTGCTTAACGCAATTATCGTTGACGACGAGGCGCCTGCCCGTTCTGAACTGCGCTTTCTTCTCGATGAGGTCGGCGGAGTTGAAGTGACAGCCGAAGCTGCCAACGTGCGCGAGGCTATCGAGAAGCTGAAAGAGTATCCCTGCGACGTTATGTTCATGGATGTGAACATGCCCGAGGCCACTGGCCTTCAACTGGCCGAGGCTCTGCAGCATCTGAAGTTCCCTCCGGCGGTGGTGTTCGTGACCGCCTATTCCGAGCACGCGCTGGACGCCTTCAAGGTGAGCGCTATCGATTATCTGGTTAAGCCGGTGGAGACCGAGCGCTTGGCTCAGGCCATCGCCCGCGTACGCGAGCAGGTGGCTCTGCACTTGCAGGCTCACAAGTCCGAGCGCATCCCGGTGGAAAAGGGCGGCAAGAAGATTCTCATCGGCATCGATAAGATCCGTTTCGTCATGGCTCGCGATGACTACGCTTACCTGCAGACCGATACCGACCGTTACTTCTCCACGGTGAGCCTGGCCCAGCTGGAGAAGCGCCTCGACGGCCACGGGTTCTTCCGCGTACACCGCGGCTATTTGGTGAACCTGTCCATGGTGGAGGAGATCGAATCCGTTTCCGGCGGTACGCTGCTGCTGACCTTGAACGGCGTGGAGGAGAAGATTCCCGTTTCGCGCCGCCGCGTCAGCTCCCTGAAAAAGGCGCTGAACCTGTAGGACGCTTCGCTCTGAATGATGCGCTGACGAGCCCCGCCCAGGGGCTCGTTTCGTTCACAGAACCGCCATAGGGTTGTGGGGATGTGGGCGCGTTTTGGTGGCGTTTGCTAGAATATTTCCACTAGATTAACGAGGAGGAGCCCCAGTGCAGCGCGTATGGGGCTCGTTTGCAATTCTGCTGGCTGGCGGAAATTGCCCAGAGAGAAGAGGAGCGCCATGCTCTCCGTTGACGTTGAGAAGCTGTATCCGGCGGCAAAGACCCTGGTGAAAGCTCGTGCAGCAAGCCGCATTCACGCCAAGGACGCCACGCTGTACGATTTCTCCCCCGAGGCGCAAGCTTGCGCGAGCGACTACATGGGATGGGCCGATCTGGCCACGAGTCCGCTGTGCGACATGGACGCCATCCAGTCTTTTGCCGACGAAGTGGTGGAAGCGGGCCTCGATACGATTCTGCTTATCGGTCAGGGCGGCTCCACTCAGGCGCCCATGACCATCACGAAGTACAACAAGCACGATTCCAACCGCGTGAAGTTCCGCACGTTGGACTCCGACTCGCCCGTGCGCGTGCGCGAGATGCTCACCATCTGCGATCCCCATCGCACGCTGGTCATCATCTCCTCGAAAAGCGGCGGCACCATTGAGCCGCGCATGCTGCTAGAGGCGGTGCGGGCCTCCTTCGAGAAGGAGTTGGGCGATCATGTGGTGAAGCACCTGGTGGCCATCACCGACCCGGGTAGCGATTTAGATCGGCAGGCACGCGAGGAAGGCTGGCGTGCGGTGTTTTCCGGCGAGCCCACGGTGGGCGGCCGGTTCTCTGCGCTCTCGGTGTTCGGGTTGGTGCCGGCGGCGCTCACAGGTATCGACATGGAAGCGTTCATGGCCCACGCTCGCGCGGCCGAGGAGGCCTGTTCGGAGGACGCCATCGATAACCCGGCCATCAACCTGGCGGCATTCCTCTACGACAACTACCTGAAGGGTCGCAACAAGTTCTCGTTCCTCACTCCCAAGCGCGGGCGCGTACTGGGTCTGTGGATCGAGCAGTTGGTGGCCGAATCGCTGGGGAAGAACGGCGAGGGCATCCTGCCGAACATCGAGATCGACTCGCTGCTGCTTACGGAGGATCCGGGCGACAGATCCATCATCATGTACCAGACCCAAACCGACCTGTGGGACGAGCGCCGCAATTTCGAGATGAGCCTCGCCTACATCGACAACGCTATTCCGCGGCTGAACTACCGCATCGACACTGTGGAAGAGCTGGCTGAGCATTTCGTCATGTGGGAATACGCCATCGCCATGTGCGGCTATCTTATGCAGGTGTGCCCCTTCGACCAGCCCGACGTTGCCTCCGCCAAAGCTGAGGTGCTCGATATTCTGAAGAACGGACAGCCGGAGCCCGATTTCACCGAGGTGTTCACCGACGAGGTGGACATGGGCCGTGTGGAAGTCTCCTTCGCCCCCATGTTCGAGGGCTGTGAGGACTTGCACGAGACGCTGTATGCGCTGCTGTCCTCCATTCAGCCGGGCGACTTCTTTGCGCTGAACGCGTTTCTTCCGTTTACGGGAGAGGGGCGGCGCGAGGCCATCGAGCAGATTCGCCACGGGGTAGCCGAATCTTTCGGCTGCGTGTCGTGCTTGGAGGTGGGGCCGCGCTACCTGCATTCCACGGGCCAGCTGCAGAAGGGCGGTCCGAACATGGGCGTCTTCCTCATTTTGTCGGCTGACGAATTGAAGGACATTCCGCTGCCGGAGGAAGCTGCGGCACCCAGCCTTGGCGAGCTGGCGAAGGCCCAGGCTGCTGGCGATTTGGCGACGCTCGCCAAGCGCGGGCGCCGCTGCGTGCATCTGCATTTGCCGGACAACTCCGGCGTAACGCTGCGCCAGTTGGCCCAAGTAGTCGACGATGTGATTGCCGACATCCTGACCGATCGGGCGTTGGCTGAGGCCGCCGCCATGGCCGAGGACGAGGAGCTGGCCGAAGCCACCGTGGTTGTGGAAGCTGCCGAGGCCAGCGAGACTGCCGTGGAAGCCGAGTTTGCCGATGCGCCCCAGGATGCCGAGGTGGAGGCTGCGGAGGTTGCCGTCCCCGAAGGCGAGACGGACGAGGCGTAAGCGGCAAAGCAAAGCGCAAGGCAAGGGAGCTTACTCATGATCGATGCGGTCGATATTCATGTAAAGGGTATTGTGCAAGGGGTGGGTTTTCGACCCTTTGTGTACCGGATGGCGAAGAAGTACCTCATCAACGGCTGGGTGCTGAACGCCACCGATGGCGTGCATATTCACGCTGAGGGTGAGAGTGCGCTGGTGGACGAGTTCATCATGGAATTATCTGACAACGCGCCGGCGGCATCGAAGGTGGAGGAAATCGACATCAAGGAAGTTCCGCTGGAGGATTTCGACAGCTTCGAGATTCGCTTCTCCGACGATGAGGACGTGGCAGAGACCACACTTGTGTCGCCCGAGCTTGCCACCTGCGACGACTGCGTAGCCGAGCTGTTCAATCCGAACGACCGTCGTTACCGTTACCCGTTTGTCAACTGCACGAATTGCGGGCCACGCTTCACCATTATTGACCACTTGCCCTACGACCGCGCTGCCACCTCCATGGCGGCGTTCCCCATGTGCGAGAAGTGCGCCGCCGAGTATGCCGATCCGCTCGACCGCCGCTTCCACGCCCAGCCCGATGCCTGCTTTGAATGTGGGCCTTCGGTAACGTGGCGTGTTGGGGCGGACGGGCCGATTTCGCTAGGGAAAACCCGCGAGGAGTCCGACGCCATTTTTGCGGCGGCGGTGGAAATGCTCATGGCGGGGAAAATCTTGGCCGTGAAAGGGCTCGGCGGCTTCCATCTCGTATGTGACGCCAACAATGCCGATGCGGTGGCCGAGCTGCGCCGGCGCAAGCGGCGCGATGGGAAGGCCCTGGCGGTGATGGCCCAGGGAATGGGCGATGTGCGGGCGCTTTGCGAGGCGAGCGAAGAGGAAGAGGCGGTTCTGGCGGGGTCGACGCGACCCATTGTGCTGCTGCGTAAACGCCCTGGCGCGGCTATTGGCGCAGGCTTGGCCGATGGATTGTCCGAATTGGGGGTCATGCTGCCTTACACGCCGGTGCAACATTTGCTCATGCACGATTTCGCTGAAGCATGGTATGCGGCGAATCCGGCGGTGGACGAAGCGGGCGACGAACCGGGACGCCTGGTGCCGCTGCTTGTGATGACCTCGGGCAACGTACACGACGAGCCCATCTGTATCGCCGATGAAGAAGCGCGCGCAAAGCTGGCCGGCATCGCCGATGCCTTTTTGGGCAACAATCGTCCCATTCTCACGCGCTTCGACGACTCCGTCGTGCGGCTGATCCAGGTGGATGAGGTCGACGAAAAGCCCGTGTACGCCATTCAGTTCCTGCGGCGGGCACGCGGCTATGCTCCCGTACCCGTGTCGGTGGCGGCCGAGGGCGTTGCGCCTGCCGAGGGTATCATCTTCGCCGCCGGCCCCGAGCAGAAGAATACCTTCACGCTGCTGCGCGGCACCGATGGCTTCGTGTCCCAGCACATCGGCGACGTGGAAAACGCCGAGACCTACGATGCGTGGCTGGCCACGAAGGATCGCTTTGAGAGCCTCTTCGAAATGACCCCCACGGCGGTGGCCTGCGACTTGCATCCCGAGTATCTCACGAGCAAATGGGCCCATCATCAGGGATTTCCCGTGACCGAGGTACAGCATCACCATGCCCACATCGTGTCGGTTATGGCCGAGCATGGGCTGACTGACGCCGTTTGCGGCATCGCCTTCGACGGCACGGGCTACGGTGAGGACGGGGCCATCTGGGGCGGCGAGGTGCTGCTGGCGAACCGCCAGGCCTTCGAGCGTTTCGCGAACTTCGCCTACGTGCCCATGCCCGGAGGAGCTGCGGCCATCAAGCATCCGCTGCGCATGGCCTACGGCGTGCTGTGGGCTTACGACCTGCTGGAACATCCTGCTGCTGCGGCGGCTTTGGCGCCTCTGGGCGATGAGGCCGAGGTGTGCGACACCATGATCGAGCGCGGGTTGAACACGCCCATGACGTCCTCGGTCGGGCGCCTGTTCGATGCGGCCAGCGCGCTGCTCGGCATCTGCACGGAGCCGAGCTACGAGGGCGAGGGAGCCATCCTTCTGGAGGCGGCCATGGAAACCGCCGGGGCCGACGTGGCCGGCGCTGCGGCTGTCGAAGAGGCCGCGGGCGTGGCAGGCGAGGACGAGCTGGCGGCGAAGGAGCGCTACGCCGTCATCGTCGAGAAGAACACCGCCACCGAGACGAGTACCGCGCAGGACACCTCGGTGCTGCTCCTGGATGCCGAGCCCACCTTCCACGCGTTGCTGGACGACCTGGCGGCGGGAGTGCCGGCGTCCGTCATCAGCCGCCGCTTCCACGATGCCATGGTTGGCGCCATCGTCATGAGCGCCGAGTTGGTGCGAGCCATGTACGACATTTCCACGGTGGCGCTGTCGGGTGGCGTGTTCATGAACCGCTACCTTGTGGAGCACGCGCTGGCTGACTTGGCCGCTGCTGGTTTCACCGTCGCCATCAACCGCGATCTGCCTCCCAACGACGGTTGCATCAGCCTGGGCCAAGCCGTGGTGGCTTCCGCTCGTTCGGGCGAGTAGGGCGCCTCTCGAAACCTCGCCGACTTCCTTGGGCGAACCTGCGACAATGGGGCATTGAGAGACGAATCGAAGGAGCAGCGTATGTGCTTGGCAATTCCGGCGAAGGTGGCGGCCCTGGAAGAGGGGAACTTGGCCACCGTTGACATTTTGGGCGTGACCCGTGAGATTTCCGTCGACCTGACACCCCAGGCGCAGGTGGGCGACTACGTGCTCGTGCACGCCGGCTTCGCCATCGAGGTGGTGGACGAGCAGTTCGCCCTGGAGACCATCGAGCTGGTGAAGCAATTCCCCGAACTGGCCGATTTGGAAGAGGCTCCCACGCCGGCCTAAGGAGCGAAAACAGTGCATTTTGCCTGTTGAATCCGCCCGTGTATTACACTAGACTGACCGCACGGACGAGCGGACTGCTTCTTTCGTCGAAGGGAGCAGCTATGTACGTAAGCTGGATGGAACTCCTCACGTTTTGTTTGGTGATCGTAGCGGTGATTGAGTTGACCGCGCGTTTGCGGCAGTAGTCGCAGCGGGCGGCAATGAAAAAGCCGCCCCTCGCATAGGAAGAACGGCTCTTCATCACATTAATAGGAGTAATGTGAAGCAGTCGTGCCCGGTGCCACGGGCATTCCGCTTGTCCGTATTCTACACCCTTGAAGGAGTGGTTGCAAGAATGGACGCCATGCAGCAAGAACTGAAGGCATTCAAGGATCCGGCGTTGGCGCGGGGGCTCATTGAGTCCATTCAAGCGCTGGCCCCGGAGTCTGCTACGCTGATGGAAGTGTGCGGCACCCACACCGTGGCCATTGCGCGCAACGGCATTCGCGGTCTTATGCCCGAGGGGGTTCGTCTGGCGTCGGGCCCTGGATGTCCGGTGTGCGTGACGAGCAACCACGACATCGACAAGGTAATCGCGCTGGCCCGCGTGCCGGAAGTGACCATCGCAACCTTCGGCGACATGACCCGCGTGCCCGGCTCCACGTCCAGCCTGCTGGCCGAGCAGGCGGCGGGACGCGCGGTGGAAATCGTTTACTCGCCGCTGGATGCCCTGCGCCTGGCGCAGGAGAACCCCGATCGGCAAATCGTCTTCGTCGGTGTGGGCTTCGAAACCACCACGCCGCTGGTGGCTATGGCCATCAAGCGGGCGCGCGCCATGGGGCTCACAAACTTCACCGTGTACGGCGCCCACAAGAACATGCCCGGGGCGCTGGAAGTCATCATCAATGATCCGGCGCTGAAGCTGGATGCGCTCATTCTGCCGGGGCATGTGTCCACCATCATCGGCGCCGAGCCCTACCGCTTCCTGGCCGAGAAGTACGGCATCCCCGGCGTCATTACCGGGTTCGAGCCGGTAGACGTGCTTCAGGGCATCGCCATGATCATGCGCCAGCTGCACGAGGGGCGCGCCGAGATTGAGATCGCCTACGCCCGCGGCGTCATGCCCGAGGGCAACCCCGTGGCACTCGCCGCCATCGACGAGGTGTTCGAAACCTGCTCCGCCACCTGGCGTGGCTTGGGTGAGATTCCCGGCAGTGGCTACCGCATCCGCGAGGAGTTCGCCGACTTCGACGCCATGCGCCGCTTCCAACCGGATGTGGAAGAGGTGCGCGAACATGCGGGCTGTCGCTGCGGAGACGTGCTGCGCGGCATTATGGCGCCGAGCGAGTGCCCGCTGTTCCGCAAGGTCTGCACGCCGGAGAACCCGGTCGGCCCCTGCATGGTTTCCAGCGAGGGAAGCTGCGCCGCGTACTACCGCTATTACTAGAAATGCTATTTTCCCTTTGAAAGTGGCTTCAAAGCATCTATTGGCGTTGTGCTAATTGTATTTTTCCTAAAATAGTATAATTAGTGTGGCAATTTCGGAAACGAAAATATATAAGGGGATAGCATGGATTATCAGGAGCTCTCGAAGGCCTTTTATAAGAGTGCCTCGACCGATCGTTTCACTGAGCTTGATGAGCAGGCCCGCTATCGTCGCACGATGCCATCTTCATTTGATTTAGGCCTTGAGACTTCCGATGGAGTTCTGTTTATCGCCATGCCCCGCGAACTCTTTGTCCTTTACGAGCAGATTCTACGCACGGAACGAAAAGTATCGTCGCTCATGCGATCGATTCCCCCCATTGCACAAATGGCGCTCGTGCGTGGTCTTGTGTTTGACGAAGTTGTGAATTCAAACGCTATCGAAGAAGTTCACAGCACGCGAGCCCAAGTGAAGGAAGCTCTGGATTCGCGCGCAGTGCAAGAGGGAGAATTTCGCCGTTTCAAGGAGTTGGCTCAGCTGTATCTTGAGCTTGGCAAGTCAGAACATGAGATGCCGAAGACTCCTCAAGAGATAAGGACGATTTACGACAAGATCATGGACGGGGAGCTGCCGGATTCCAAGCTTCCCGATGGAAAGATCTTCCGCGCCGAAGGAGTTGACATTACTGCTGGTGGAGTGAAAGTCGTTCATAAGGGAGTGGAGCCCGAAGACAAGATCATCGAGGTCGTCGAGACGATGCTGCAAACGGTGCAACGTGATGACATGCCGGAGATGATAAGCGCCTTGGCCTCGCACTATCTCTTCGAATACGCCCACCCGTTCTATGACGGGAACGGGAGGACGGGCCGCTATTTGCTGGCGTTATTCCTGTCGGAAGCGCTGTCTGTTCCCACGGTTCTGTCGTTGTCGCGAGCAATTGCCGAAAACCGCAGCATTTATTATCGGGCGTTTTCCAGCGTCGAGAATGCGCTCAATAGAGCTGAGATGACCTTTTTCATTTACGACATGTTGACGCTGGTCCGCATTGCCCAGGTCAATATCCTTGAAAGGCTTTCAAAGAGCAAGGAGGCGTTTGGGTCGATCAGCGCTCGAATGGATGCCTTCATGGAGGAGCAAGATCTGAGCGACAAAGAGGGATCCATTATGTTCGTACTTGCCCAATTCGAGCTTTTCGGTATGTACGGAACGGCGACCACGGAGGAACTGGCCGCGAACATTAGGCTGGGAAAACAGATGACGCGCAAGCACCTGGCCTCGCTCGAGGCGAAGGACTTGGTTTGGAAGGCGCGGGCGCGCCCTGCCGAGTTTGCCCTCACTGACCATGCTCGCTGCCTCCTTGGAATGGAAGAAGCGAGTGTCTCGGAAGAAGCGTCGTGATAGGGCGGGGCTGGAGAAGGGGCGGCGTATGACTGGGAAACACTACATGTATGTGTTGGAATGCGCCGATGGGTCGCTGTACACGGGCTATGCTGTGGATGTGCAGGCACGGCTGGCAGTGCACAACGCCGGCAAGGGCGCGAAGTACACCCGTGCGCGGTTGCCCGTGAGCCTGCTCGCCTATGCCGAGTTCGCTACCAAACACGATGCCATGCACGCGGAATACGCCTTCAAACAACTTTCCCGCAACGAAAAGGACGCTTTGCTCGCTGCCGCCTCGCATTCAAGCTTCGAGGAGGCCCTGCGCGAGCTGCTTGCGTGAACCGGGGGTTCCATTTCTGTCCTTAATTGGCATTTTTTCCGAGAAAACGGGAATAGCGCCGAAAGATGGTCTAAACAGGAAGGCCTCCCATGCGGGAGGCCTTCTTTGCGTTGGATGGGTATACGGCTTAGCTCAGCTTGCTGCCGAGAACCTGGGCGGCGCCGGCCTTGTCGAAGTTGCCGCCGGTGCGTTTCGTGAGCTCGCCCATGACGCGGCCCATATCCTTCTTGGTGGACGCGCCCGTGTCGGCGAGCACCACCTCGATGAGCGCCGCCAGCTCGTCGCCTTCCACCTGGCGGGGCAGGTACTCTTCCAGAATGGCCACCTGCTCGGTAAGGGTATCGGTGCGCTCCTGGTTGTTGCCGGCCTTGATGGAGCCGTCGAGCGTCTCCTTCGTCTGCTTGATGACGCGCTTGAGCATGGCGTCCACGTCGGCCTCGGTCACCTCGCGGCGCTCGTTCACTTCGATGCCCTTAAGCTCAGTGTGCACCTGGCGCAGAATGTCGCGGCGATGGTCGTCGCGCGCCTTCATGGCCGCCTTGATCTCGTCCTGCAGCTGCTGGTATTCCATGAGCGTCCTTTCGTTCACATAGGGTGCAAATGTTCGCTTCCATGATAGCGCTTACGTGTGGAGAGCGGCACGGAGAGTGCGTTGTCGGTTCCCGCTGCCGCTTAAAGTAAACCCACGCAAACCCCCTGCTTTGGCTGAAGAATCAAGGAATAAGCCGGAATGAGGGGTTTGCGTGGGCTGTCACGAGTCGAGCATCGCTGAGGTGCAGCTGAGGAGGCCGCTCGCTCTGCTCATGCGCGCGAGCGGCCCTGGTGGCGAGCTACTTGTTCACGTTGAATGGGATATACCATACCGAGGGGTTCGTGCCCTCCTCGGGCAAGAGCTGGTAGCCGCCGGCCGCCTCGGCCTCGGCACGAATGTCGTCCAGCTCGCCGAAGACCCGGGCCCCCGCCGGGCAGGCGGCCACGCAGGCCTGCTTCTCGCCCAAGCCCGCATCGATGCGCTCGGCGCAGAAAGTGCACTTGTCCATGGTCGCCGGAGGCATCGCCGTGTACATCACCGCCTCGTACTCGTTCAGCTCCGAACCGAAGTAGCCGTCCTCCGATGCCGCCAAATGCCGCGCATCATAGGGGCACGCGGTCTGGCAGGCGCCGCAGCCGATGCACTTGTCCTTGTCGATGACGACGATGCCGTCGTCGCGCTTGTAGGTGGCGTCCTGCGGGCACACCTCCACGCAGGGGGCGTTCTCGCAGTGCATGCACAGCATGGGCACCGCCGTCTTGCGCGCGCTCGGGTAGGTACCCTCGAAAGTGCGTTCCACACGGGATCGGCGCACACCCGGGCGGGTGCCGTGGGCCTCCTTGCAGGCTACGCTGCAGGCGTGGCAGCCCACGCACTTCTTCAGATTGATCAGCATTCCGTACGTCATGGCTTACCCCTCCTTAGGCAACTTTCTCGATTTTCACGCGGATGGTCTGGTCGAAGGCCGAGCAGATATGATCCATACGATCTGGCGTCTGACCAGGGATAAGATGTACGATTGGTACGCCTTTGTCTTTCGCGATGGGCATATAGGCCGATTTCGATCCCCAGTGTCCTCCGATGACTGCGATGCACTCTGCATGCACGCCTTCGGAAGTGGCCAAAACGCCCTCCACTGCCACGCCATCGGTTGTGACGAGGCGCACCTTGTCGCCATTGGCCAAGCCTTTTGAAGCGGCTGTGGCAGCGTTTATCTCGATAGTGTAGCCGTAGGGGTTCTCCTCGTTGATTTCGTTAATGTAGGGATCTTCCATGAGCCACGAATCAGTGTTGATGGCATCGGTGTGGTACGTGGGGATGATATCGTAGTCAGGATCAGTCACCTCGTAGCCGCAACCGGGCTTCCAGTCGGGAAGAGGCTGATAGTCGTCAGTTTCCCACGGAATGTTCAGCTCGGCCGCCTTTGCTTCAACCTTGGCTTTCGCTTCAAGCACGAAGTCAAAGTACATGGGCACGCGCCCCGGCTTTTCGCCGGCCCAAATGTACACCTCGTCGACGGTGCGCGGGTGGTCGTAGACCGCATGCTCTTTCAGCCACGCGAAATCGTGCTCCTCGTCGATGTTCGATTTAAGGATGGAGTCGGCGAACGCCTCCACATCGAGCTTCTGGTCAAGTGGTACCGAATACTCCTCCTTCACGCGGAACATCATATTCAGCGTGGAAATGAACTCAGCGTTCTTGCCGGCCCGCGAGGCCAGCTCGCCAAACAGCTCCCAACTGGAGGGTGCTCCGTCGCGCGGCTCTACGACTTTCTGCCATACCGGTACCGTCCAGGGGTTGTCCATGCCGCCGATGACGCGGTGGTTGTTTGCCGCATGAGGCAGAGGTTCGGTACGTTCCAGGTAATGGCACTCCGGCAGGATAACGTCGTAGAAGTACGACGATTCGTTCAGATACATATCGATGCCTATGACATAGGTATAGTTCTTGAAGATCTCGGCTTGCTCGTCGTAGTTGCCCCACCATTTGATGGGGTTGCACGCGTAGCAGAAGGCGACTTCGGCGGCTTGGGTGTGATACAGATCCGGATGCGCCTGCGCGACGTGCTCGAAGTGGTTGTCCTCGGAAAGCGGCTGAATTTCCATCATGCCCATAGTGGTGGGGGTGTAGTCGCTCTCGTACACCTTCGTGTAGTACGAGTTGGGGAAGGCCAGCAGCAGCTGGTTATTGTCGATAAGCCCCTCGGGTTCCCAGATGCCGAGGCTCCAGGACATGTTCGGATTGTCGTCTGTCCAGCCGTTGCAGATGGGGTCGAATCCGCAGAAGCCGCCCACGGCATTCGTAGAACCAATGAGATTGTTCAGCGTAAATACCGCCTGGCACGTGAGCCACGTGTGCTTATGGCGGGTGATGCCCGAGAAGGCATCCACGGCGGCGGGGCGATACGGCAGCTCGACGCCGTCAATGGTGGTGGTCTGCCCGATGCAGGCCGATGCACCCAGCTCCTTGGCAATCTGGCGTACCGTGTCGGCGGGAACGGTGGTGATCTGCTCCTGGTACTCGGGCGTGTACTTCGCGATATGCTCCTTGTACAGGGTAAATCCTGTCTTGCATGGTGTGCCGTTCACTTCGAACTCGCCCTCCAGCTGCGGATCAGCGCAAGTGTCATAGGTTTTCGGCGTACCGTCGGCGTCCATGTACAGCGACTTCCCCGTCGCCTCATCGAAGAGGATGCGGCCTGTTTCAACGTTGACGAGCGAGGGCGAGTTGGTGCGGTTTTTCAGGAAGTCTATATCGATGGTGCCCTCTTCGTGTACCAGCACATACGCTATTGCAAGTGCCAGCGCTGCATCGGTGCCGGGGCGGATGGGCACCCACAAGTCGGCTTTCTCGCCCGAGCCGCCCATGTGCGGATCGACCACCACATGGCGCAGGCCATTGGCGCGGCGCTCGGCGAACGTCTCCACGGTCATGTTATAGCCGTGGCGCGTGGCCGTGCCGGCGTTGGTGCCGAACTGCAGCACGTAGTTGCAGTTGGCGTAGTCAGGCCGAGCGTTGCCGGTGCCAGTCAGCAGATATTCCAGCTGGTGAACGCCCGTGCCGCAGATGTCCGAGCAGCTACCCTCGGCGTTGCCGTAAATAACGCCCAAGGCCGTGTGCCGTACGAGTGAGCCGATCTGGCTTGCCACCATCGACATGCCGGTCACGGCATGCGGGCCACTGCGCTCGATGGCCGCCTTCACGTTGGAATCGACCAGCTCATAGGCCTCGTCCCAGGAAATCTCCTCCCAGCCAGGATCTTCGTCGAAGCCTTTACGGGGATTAGTTCGTTTCATGGGCTTGGTGATGCGGTTGGGATCGTACAGTTGCATGATGCCCGCCGCGCCCTTGCCGCAGATGTGCCCGCGGCCGATGGAGCTATCAGGGTTGCCTGCCAGTTCTACAACCACGCCGTCGACTACGTGCGCCTTGATGGAGCAGTTGTTGAAGCACATGTTGCACGTGGTGGGAATCCATTCGCCTTCGTTCATGTCGTAAGCGGTTTTCTCTGGTGCCGAGTTTGGCAGACTCTCCCCGTTGTCGGAGTTGTTAGTGGCAGGCGAGCATCCTGCCAACCCGGCCGCCAGAGCTGCACCCGCGGCTCCTGCCACAAATCTACGACGGCTAACGTTTAGTTCGTTTCCGTTCATAGTGTTCCCCCTTCTGCTCTTCAATTGTGCGCGCAGGCGATGCGCTGTCGCGCGTCTGGCGGCCCCTTGCCGTCTGACGCGGATAAGTATCCCATGCGAAGAAGGACGCGAATTGTTTCTCGAATTGCAAAAAAAGATCATAGAAATGTGCTCGCGGACACAAAGTGATATGTTCGGCGCGCCCCTCTCTCGGCTGAGAAGGGCGCGCCGATTGCGGCTCAGCGGCACAAGCTCAGGTGAGTGGTTCGTCCCCATCGCTTTTGTAGAAGGGAAGACTGGCTTCAATCATGGTGCCATAGCGCGCGCGAAGAGCTGGCAGAACCGTAACGCGTCGGTATCCGATATCGATGAGCTTGTCGTGCGCCAGTTTTTTGAGTTCGCGGCTGGCAGTGGCTCGCTCGACGCAGGCGATAAAGGCGATGTCGTCATGCGTTATGGGCAGTTCTCCTTCATATCCTGGCTGGTGGGAAAGCGCCAGATCAAGGCGCATCAGTACCGAAGCGACCTTTTCCCTTACGCGGCGATGCGCAAGCGTCAGCGTCTGCCCGTAGATAGACGTAGTCTGGTTCAGCGCGATGCGCGCCGTTATCTGCTGGGCTTTTTCCGGCCCTGCATCCGCAAGTCGCTCTTTGAAGAAGTCGCCGTCGAAGGAACAGAGTTGGCTGGGCATAAGTCCGACGAAATAGTAGAAGTCGGAAGCTATGTAGGACACAAACACGTCGGGTACGCCCGCAACGGAGCCGGAGCCAAAGATGGCCTGGGGGATTTCTGTCTCGTTGTTGCCGTACACCTTGTTGAGCAGTACCCCGTTGCGCACGACGAACATGCGCCGCCGCGCGCTAAGGTCGGTCCAGACCATTTCGCCGACGTTCACATCGGAAATGCTCGGTAGGATATACTTGTGTTCCCCCTGTTGGGATGCACAGAGAAAGGCGAGCGGGCATCTCTGCCGCATCGGGCAATGCTGTGCTTCGAGCAGCAGCCTGCTCGTAAGTTCGGCTGCCTTCATCTTGCTCCCTCCCCCCTGAAATTGCGCTCATTATACCGCTGTCGCAGAAGGAGTGGTTCCAAACAATGGGTCTTTTCAGGGAGTCGCCTGAAGCCGCTCCGTCTGCATCGCACTTACCCTTCCATCAGCGAACTCTTCACGATGCCGCGGGCGGCGAGGTAGGTCACCAGCATGTAGCCGCCGTAGATGACGAGCGTGAGCGCCGCAGCCATGGCGATAGGGCCGGCCGAGGATACGCCGATAGCGTCCAGCATGGAATCGGACAAGACGCCGATAGCGCAGGCCGAGTGGCACACCGCCAACCCCAGCGGCACAAGGAAGTACACGAGCACTTGGGCCAAAAGCGACCGGTTGATCATGCCTCGGTCACAGCCGAGCTTCCACAGGGTGCGGTAGCGCGGCGCCGAGTCGGAGGTTTGGGAAAGCTGCTGGATGGCCAGGATGGCGGCGGTGGACACGAGGAAGATGAAGCCGATGTAGAGCGCCAGGTAGGTGATCATGAGGCGCAGGCCAGCCGATTGGGTGAGCATTTCGTTGGCCGTGAGAATGCGCGTGACCGGCCACAAAAGGCTCGCGTAGGGGTCGTCGGCGCCGCTCGTGCCCTTCTCGAACCCGCCCATGTCGCGGGGCTGCAGGGCGGCCACGATGTCGGCCAAGGCCGCGTCGTTCTCGCCGGCAGTCTTGCCGTTGTCGGCGTACATCACGTTCAGGTACTGCAGGTCGGGAATGCAGCCGGCCACCTTCAGGGCCTCCACCGCCTCGTCGGGGACGACGATAACCATGGCCGTGGCCGCCATGGCGTTGTCCTCCAGCTGCGTGTCATACAGAGGGCCGGCCAGTGCGTACTCTTTGCCGGCGATGGTCACGGTGGGGGCGGCGTCCAGCACGGCACGGGCCAAGGGCTCCACGATTTCCATATTGTTCGCCAAAGCGCAGGTGCCCGCCTCGAGGGTCACGGGCTCTTGGCCCTGCAGCGCGCGGGCGCCGTTGAAGTCGGACAGCGACACAACGGTCAGGTGCGTCGTGCGCACGGAGCCCAGATCGTCCAGGCGCAGCGCCTCTGGATCGGCGCCAGTGGCCTCGGCGGCCGCAACGAGCGGGTCGTAGGTCATG
>OLRQ01000961.1_pt1 | contig 25835 bp, 35 predicted proteins | sample 1671971 | NCBI WGS metagenome assembly OLRQ01 (sample SAMEA3136631, study PRJEB25190) | human gut metagenome | biome: human gut; feature: human-associated habitat; material: faeces | place: Austria | collected 2013
CGATACGCCCGCCGTTGACCTTGGTCACACCGTTGGCATCCACTACCGTCAGCCCATTCAGCACTTCTTGCACCGCCTGCGCCAGCTCCGTCGCCGCGCCAATCCCCCCATCCTGGGCATCCACCCATGCCGTACCGTTCCACCGGTACAGGTGGTTCCCGTCATCGGTGTCCTGCCAGAGGTCGCCCACCCCGAACACATATTCCTCTGGGTCTGGCTCCTCCGCTTGGAAGTAGGTCTGCACCTTCCGGTCACCGGTGGCCTGGGTGTCCGGAGCGAACTGACCGGTGTCGTACAGATCTCGGTTGAGCAAGTCGATGAGGCCATCCGTCCCATCGTCCACCTCTGCCTCATCCGCTTCCACCAGCTCCGCCCCCGCACCCAGGTCGATGGGCGTCCAGGTGTACCGGCTGGGGTCGGTGGCGTCGGTGGCGCTGGCGTCGGTGTACTGCCCCAGATAGGCAGCGTCCGTGGCGCTGGTCGTGGAGAAGCCCACACTGCCATCAGACGCCTGGGCGTATGCCGTGTGCAGGTACACGCCCGTTTTCAGAGTAAATACCATCTCCTCACCTCAAATCATGGCGATCCAATTCACTGTCGTGTTGGTCGCTGTCGTCCGGTTCATGTATAGGGAGAAGCCAGCGGTGGTCACATCCTTCACGCTCAAATTCACCTTTTCCGGCGTGGACGAGACTGCCGTTGCCACCACCCTAGGCACCGCCGTAAAGGGCTGGGCGAAGGTCACCGACTTGGTATAGGTGGTGTTGGCCTTCTTGATGGTCACCTTAGCCGCACCGCACTGGATGTTCTGCACCCGCACGTTGCCGTTGGCGTCAATGTCGAAGTCCTCCATCACCGCCGCTGCCGCCGCCTGGATCTCACCGTTCAGGTTCTCCGCGTTCAACGGTGTACCCGGGTTGGTGACCTCCCCCTCCTCCCGGGTCACGTCATAGATCTTCACGTCGGTGGGGTCATCCACATTGACCAGCTTCCACCGGTTGGGGTGTTCCACCACCCGATCCACAAATGCCATCTCAAAAACCTCCTACATAATAATCGCCCTGGCCACAGTAGCCGTCTCCAGCATACACCGTCAGCGCCGCCTGCCGCTGGAGCAGGTCCACCTTGTCCTTGCAGGCCAGGATGAGCGTCTCTATGTGATTGATATTGCTGTACGTCCACGCCCCATCCAGCGCCCCCACCGGCACGCCCAGGGTCAGGCACAGCCCACGGAGGACGCCCAGCACCTTGTCCATCCAGTCGGTGAGGATGTCCTCCTCGGTCACGTCCGCCGGAAGGGCGGCACTGCTGTCCAGATAGCGCAGGTTGCCCGTGATGCGGTTGCAGTCTGTCGCAGTCATGTAAGCGCCGCCCACCCGGTCGGTCACCGGCTCTGTCCAAGCCATCAGACCACTCCTTTCCGATAGGTGATGTCAGCGGACGTGCCGCCGCCCTGGTGCTTCAGGGTGATGCTTTCGATGGTGCAAAGCTCCGTGGTGCCGTCCAGACGGTGGAAAGTGAACACGTCCCGAGGCTGCATCCGGGGATCGCCCTTCCACGCAAAGCTGCCGGTCAGGTTGGAACGGCCCAGGACACAACCATAGTTGGGGAACACCAGCGCATCCGCCGCTTTCAGCTGGCCATACACCAGCACCTGTGTCTCCTCCGTCACCCCCGGACGCTTCACGCTCTGGGTCTTGGCCAGCCGGGTGGGAGTGACCTGGTAGCCGTACACCTTCACTGTCCCTTTGTTCACCTTCTTCACCTTCTGTTCCACCGTGTACTTGACCTTCTTCCCCTTGACCTTTTTGTACTTGGTCACCTTCTTGGTCTTCCACATCTGGCCAGGGATAAAGGTGAGCTTGTTGGCAGACTGCCACTCCACCGTGCCCGGGTCCACCGTCAGGTTCACGTAGAACCCATCGTTGAGGGTCTTGGTGGTGCGCTTGCCTTTGACGCAGCCGTCAAACTTGGTCACCTCCACCTTCTTCCCCACCGCACAGGTGGCGGTCAGCCCGTAGTCCGCCTTGTCCGGTTTCAGCGTCCGGATGTTCCGCTCGGCGGAGCGCACCACGCTGCCGCAGTCCTCCTCATAGATGTCCCACTTGGCCGTGGGCTTGCTGTGGCGGAGGGTGGGGATACCAGCATCCACATACACTGGCCAAAACTGCCCGCCGCCCACCGCTGTCAGGTCAACGTGCGCCAACGACATGACCGCCGCCACCAGGCTCCGGGCGTTGCCCTGCTGCACCAGCAGGGTGCTCTTGACGGTGCTGGCGCCGATGAGGGCAGGGATGGATTCCTTGTGCCGCAGCTGGATACCGGAGCCGGTGACGTACTGCTCCAGCTGCCGATACAGCCCCCGTGCCGCCGACCGGGAGGTAATGCGCAGCACTTCCGCCGGACACTCCCGATCCAGCGCACTGGAGGCGTCCTCCCCCTTGATGGTCAGCACATGATCCTTCTGAGACGCCTTTTCAGCCAGATAGAAGTACCGGGGCTCCGACCGGTCGCCGGTGTACCCGGCATAATACCAGATACGGGAGCCGTCCCCCATGCTACTGACCACCTCAGCCACGTCATCGGGCCAGTAGGCGTTGATCTCAATCTCGGAGCCTTTCCAGGTGGGCTTGGTCAACGACAGATCACTGCGGAGAGACACCGTGCAGGACACCAGACTGTCGTTGTCAAATGCAAATTCCACCCCCGGATGAACACTCTCGATCTCCAATCGGGCGGCAGGGTCGCTGTTGGTGATGGTCAACGTCTTGGTCTTGGCGTTGATGGGGAACACCAGGCCATCCCGAAAATCGTAGGTAGTCGTCCCATCCTGGATGACCCCAGTGCCCCGTCCTCGGATAGTGATGGCCGGAATGACCGTGGCACAAGCCACCGTCAGCACCAGCCCGCCCCCTACCTGACTGCGCATCCCAGCCCCGTCCGCCATGGTGGCCAGGTCGTAGGACTCACAGAACCCGTCCAGCGGGAACCCGCCGCCGGACAAGTCCGCCAGCTTGCGCAGGCTCGTGTTGGTCTGGAGATTCCCCATCACCTTCGCCCCGCTGCCGGAGAAGCTCAGCACCTCATCGGTGAGCTTGGACAGGCCGCAATGCACCTCGAAGGGCGTGCGGATGTTCTTGGCATTTTCTGCGTTAATGGTGGGCATTGACAAATCTCACCCCCATGGATACGTCTTTCCAGCACGGGTTCCCGTCCAACCCCGTGAAGCGGGTGGCCACCCACACCCGAGAGGTAGGGATGACCTGTTCCGTGTGGCTGACGCCGTCGGCGTCGGTGAACACCAGCGTCGCCTGTCCCGTCACCGCCAGCAGCACATCCAGTTGAGCCTGGGGCAGGGTGTCCCAATTTAGGGTCATGTCTGCGTAACGCCACCCCACCCGATCGGCGATGACCTTCCCGCTGCACGTGGTGATCTCCGCCCCGTAGATGTCCTCCCGCTTGGGCGCAAAGTCGTTGGGACGGAACAGCTCCACGCCGTTGAGCTGGATGGTGTTGTAGATCCCGATCATCCACCTAACCTCCGTTTGTACATATCATAGGTGGACACGATCTGTTCCCCCATCTTGGGGCCGCTGGGGTACAGATACACGTCCAGGTGGACGTCCCCGCCTGTCCCCACAGAGGATGCCCGCAGGAGGGTGGACACCCCGCTGACAATGCTGTCCGCCATGCTGGTGAGCATGAGATCGAGCTTTTCGATGGGCAAGACCGCTTCCGGGCCAGCTTCGCCGACGCCGATGATGCTGGGGTTGTTGAAGATACCGCCCTCCTTGTACCAGTCAATGGACAGGTGGGGCACGCTGGGCGGATTCAAACTGAAACTGCCCTTGATCTTGAAATGGGGCAGCTTGATGTCCGGCAGCTTCAGCTTCAGCCCGGCGAAAAAGCCCTTGATGGCGTCCACGACGTTCTTCACCTTTTCCTTGGCCTTCTCAATGGGCGTTGTAATGGCGTTCTTGATAGCGTTCCAAACGGTGGTGGCCGTGGTCTTGATGCCGTTGAACACGGTGGTCACCTTGCTCTTCACCCCTTCGAACGCCCCCGTCACCTTGGTCTTTGCCCCCTCGGCCGCTCCGGTGATGGTGGCCTTAATGCCGTTCCAGACGTTGGTGACAAAGCCCTTCACGGCGTTAAAGATGTTGGTCACCTTGGTCTTGATCCCGTCCACAGCGCCGCCCACCACCGTCTTGATGGCCGTCCACACGGTGGATGCCACGCCCTTGATGCCGTTGAACACAGTGGAGACCACACTGACGATGGTGGTGACCACGGCGCTGACCTTGCTGTAGACGGCGTCCCACACACTGCTGACCACGCCGCCGATGGTATCCATGGCTCCGGTGACCGCCGTGGTGATGGCCGTCCAGATGGGCACGATGAAGTCCCGGATGGCTCCGGTCACCGTGCTGATGGTGTCCGCCACCGCCTGGATGGCATTGGCCACCGTGGTCTTGATGCCCTCCCAAATGGCCAGGATGGTTTCCCCGCAGTTGGCCCAGAGGAAGCGCCAGGGCAGCGTGATGATCTGGAACGCAGCGTCCAGGATGGAGCCGATGAACAGCACCCCCACCTGCACCACGTTCTTGATGGTCTCCCAGGCAGTGGACACGGCGTCAATGACAGCGTCCCAAGCGCCCACCACCGTGTCCCTGACCGTGGTGAACACGTCCTCCACCGTCGTGATGACCGCACTGATGGCACCGCCCACCGCGTCCGCCACGCCGCCTGCGGCGTCCTGGATAGCCGCCCAGACACCGGCGAACCATTCCTTGAGCTGGGCGATCTTCTCACCGACCGCGTCCACAGCAGCGCCGATGATCCCCTTGCCCCACTCCATGATAGCTCCCCAGTTTTTGACGACAGCAACAACTAGGGCAATCCCGGCAGCGATGGCCGCCACCGGCCCCAGCACAGGCAGCAGCGCCGCCTTAAAGAGTCCAACTGCGGTCACGATACCGGCCACCAGCGGAGCCAGCACCACGAAGGCCGCCGCCAATGCACCCAGCACCACGGCGAAGTCCTGCATCGGCTGGGGCAAGCTGCCGAACCACTCGGCCACCTTGGCCAGGCCATCCGCCACAGGCGTCAGCACGGTGTTGGCCAGCTCCATCAGAGTCTCGCCCAGCGGCTCCAGCGCCGCCTGCACCTTGCGCAGGTTGGATTCCATCTGCTGCGCCGGGGTAGTGGTCTGGTCGAACATCCCCTGTGCGGCACCGCCTACCTTTTGGTAGGTGTCCCCCACAGAGGTCAGGGATGTGATGAATTTCAGGCTGCCGTCCTCGGCCATGGTGCCAAAGGCCAGCGCCGCCTTGTTCAGGGCCTTCTGCTGATTGGTGGTGTTGCTGATGTCGGACACGATGGAGTCAATGACCTGCTTCTGGGTTGCTCCGCCGTTCTTCCAGTCCTGGAACACCTGCTGGGTGCCCGTGGAAAACTGCCCGATCTCTTTCGCGATGGTGCCGTCCGCCAGCCGGTTGGTCACCTCATTGATGGCGTCGTTGACCTTATCCAGCTGGTACGCACCGCCGCCCAGGCCGTTGTCCAGCAGTTGGAAGTACTCCGATACTGAATACCCTGCCTGTTTGAACTTCCCGGCGTATTCGCTCAGGTTGTCCCCCAGCTCATCGGTCTTGTCCAGACCGTTCTGGGTGCCCTTGACGATGTAATCCATGGCCTCCTGCGCCGTCAGGCCGTACTGCTTCATCAAGCTGTTGACGCCACGAAGGGTCTCATTCATGTCGATGCCATACAGCTCATCCAGCGACATGGCCTGCTCTACGATGTGGGTCATGTCCGCCTTGCTCAGACCCTCCAGGTTCTTCTTGACCAGGATGACCGCATTGGCCACGCTGTCCATGCTATCCCCGACGCCTGCGCCGTACACGTCCCGGATGACGGCAGCGGACTGCTCCGCCGCCTTTCCGCTGGCGCCAAAATAGGCATTGACCTTGGTCATAGCGCCTTGGGTCTGGTTGTAGGCGTCCACGGCATTGCTGCCGATCTCCTGCACCTTTTCCCCCACGCCGGACAAGCTGTCCGCCGCCTGCATCAGCGCCTGTCCTTTGGTCAGCTGGGCGATCTGCTCCACACCGTCCGCCGCGTCTCCGGCAGCGTCTCCCGTCTCTTTCAGGGACTGGATCAGATTCCGGATGGCATCCCCGTCATCTACGGTGTCCACCGCATCCGCCAGCGCTCGGATGTCCCCTTTGCCACCGGTAGCCGCGCGTGCCACCTTGCCAAAAGCACTCTGCAACTGATCCGCGCTGGCATACCCGCCCTTGATGGCGCTGGTGAGCCTGCTGCCCAGCACATCGGCATAGTCATCCACCGATTGCCCCGTGGCGGCAAAGAGCTTCTCCAGGCGCTGGGTGTTGCTCCCCAGCCGCTCCTGCTCGGTCTCCAGGCTGGACAGGTCAGTCTCGTACTTGCCCAGCTGACCCCGGGTGGCCTCCAGCTCCCGCCGGAAGGCCAGGTACTTGTCATCGCCCAGCTCGCCCTTGTCGAACGCCTGCTGCACCTGCTCCTGGGCAGATTCCAACGCGTCCAGCTTTTCGCGGGTCTGCTCCACGGCGTCCGCCAGCAGCTTCTGCTTCTGCTCCACCAGCGCCGTGTTCTTGGGGTCAAGCTTCAGGAGCTTGGTCACATCGGACAGCGCCTTCTGGGTGTTACCCAGAGAGCCGTTGACCCCTTTCAGGGCATCCTGTAACCCGGTGGCGTCGCCGTTGAGTTCGATCGTAATGCCCTTGATCCTATTTGCCATACATTTCATCCCTTTCTAACTTTTGATAGACTTTTTGTCGAACTCTGGTATAATCTTTATATGGATAAGGAGGAATCATATGCAAGATCTAAACGCAACAATGTTTTACAAAGCAAAGTTCACTCTTACGTGCGATGATTCAAATGTTGATCTTTTATGGAATCTCATACTTGAGATTCGTCACTGGATAACAAATAAGCTCAACAATAATGGTCACATTATAGTTAATCCCGACTTACCTAAATGGACAAGCTTCAAAAAAGGTAGTAAGCTTTTTGATGAAGACAGATCCAATCGCTTCTTTGCAAAGTCTCTGTATCATGAGGATATTGATAATCCCAACGTCATTTCGTGGGCCTGCAAAATCGAGGAAAATCCAGAAACAAAAAGCGGATTTGTGCCAAGAGAGTGGGTTACAGAAATCGGTTATCAATCTACTGCGCCGGGTTCCGCAGACATCTCCTATGTAGTCACTTATAGTGACTATGCGGGGTTTATAGGTGAACTAATTCCTACTCCAGGAATTTCACTTCCCAATGTAATGCGTAGACTTCTTAATGACTCACGATATACTTGTAGCATCGGAAATACCGTATTAAAAACTGACCCAATCAAGTTGAATCCTGGCGACTTTCCTAATTTTGAAAAAGCGATTTTTGACAAGCACCGAGAAATACCGATTGTCTACATCAGTCCTAAAAAAGATGCCATCGATCCAACTGTAGTTATGCTGCCTATTTCACCGGAGTGCCTTGCTAAATGTATTGCTGCAAATGGACTTGTCTATTATTCCGATAACTTAGACTTTTCCACAGAAATGCTATATTTAGGGGATGCACGCTATACGTGCACTGGTGGCGCTATACGGCTATACCGACCGAATGTTGATCTTAACGATTCTTCTGATCAATATAAGCATAGAATCATTTCTAGCCAATACATCTCCAACACAGGTGAGGCAAAAGTATTGGAAATGTTTCGGAGGGCATTAGCGCAGGATGTTCATTACTATGACACCTTATTCAGACTCGAAAGCTGTCAAGTGTTGTTTGAAAATGATGAACGCAAAAGACGACTCAGTGCAATTCAAAAAAAGAGCGATGCCGATGTCACCGAAGCTTATACAGAGTATTTAGCAGAGTCAGATCGCCGAATGTTTGCTGAAAAGAAATTAGCCGAAGCTCGTGACGAGATCGATCGTCTCAAAACAGAACTATTCCATCAAAAACAACATGCGGAATCCTTGAAAGAAAGAGCTGCTCGATCTAGCACCCTAGAAGATTCATACACAAGAATTCGCTCGCTTTCTACATATCCATCTTCTCCAGTACAAATAGCCCGGTACTTTGAGACGGTATTTCCGGATAGGATTGCATTTACACAAAAAGCCTATCGTTCTCTAGAAGATTGCATAACCAAATCAGACTTTCTTTGGGAAGCCTTTTACTGTATTGCAACAGTTCTATATGATTTGCTACACACCACCCCCGCTCAAGCATATAAAGAATTTACGAATCAAACGGGTTGGGAATGCTCTCGTGGAATTGGACCAACAACTAGAGCTGATTCAAAAATGATGCGCCAGTATGTTGATACATATAACGGAAAAGAAATCAACATTGAACCCCATATCAAAAATGGCAATCATGATAAAGATCCTAAATCTGTACGAATCTATTTTGCTTATGACCCATCTATTGTGGATAAAGTAATTATCGGCCACTGTGGTAAACATCTAAATAATGCTACATCTCGCAAAGTCAAATGATTCTACATTCTCGTACTTCGCTTACGGTAAATATATAGAACTATTCTAAAACTTATCAAAGTCCTCCTGCGTCGCCGTCCTGGCGTACTGCACGCTGTCATTGCCCCGCTCCGTCCACATATCGTAGACCAGCCCGATGGTGAGCAGATCCAGGTCAGCCAGCTGCACGCCGATGTCACAGCAGCGCAGGAGGTACAGGGGCGTGGTCATCTCCCGGCTGCTGCGGGGTTGTTTTTTTTTGCGTTTGCGCTGGTGAACAGGTTGTCCCCCCACAGCTGCACCAGCTCACCCAGCACCTCATAGATGCTGAACATCTCGAACTGGTCAAGCCACGCGTCAATGGTGTCCGGAATCGTCCGGTCAGCCTGGAAGGCCATGATATAGGCCACGTTCTCGAAGATCTCCAGGCTCTCCACCGCCAGATCCGTGCCCGTGGTCCGCTCCTGAAAATCCTTGGTCAGCTTCTGCATATCCGCAAAGATGTCCCGCTTGAATTTCAGTCGATACAGACGGGGTGTGGCCGCCGATGCGCAGAAGCGCACCGGCTGGCCACAGATCTCAATGGTTTTCGTTACCATAGCTCATCCCTCCCCCTCCTTAGGAACCGGCCGTAAAGTCCGGCTCATGCACTGTCGTATACCAGGCGCTGTAGACCGAAGAAGTGGTGGTGTCGCTGGTACGCGCCTTGACGATACCGTCAGAGCGGGGATCACAGGTCAGGGACAAAGTTTCAGTTTCCGGTTCCACACTCTCCTCCTTGGTCTTGCCAGACACGGAGGGACGGGAGGCGGTACAGTGATACATGATGTGCCGGATGGCCTTCTCATCCCCGTCAAACTCGAACAGCAGTGCAAAGGCAGGAGGGGCCGCCGTGCTGGTCTTCTCCACCAGCACCTTGTCCTTGTCCATGGTCTCGCCCAGCACATCCGTCCGGAATTTCTCCGGCAGCAGCGCCACTTCCAGGTCACCGCTGTAACCGTTGTTAGAGATGGCACGGAAGTACACGATGCCATCGGCGTAGAACGGGTCGTTAGAGCTCTCCTCGTCCAGAGACAGATTCACCGCGCCGGGGATGGGCGCCGGCGCATCGTAGTTGTATGTGGTCGTGCCGCTGTCGCCCACCGTCTCGGTCAACAGCGAATAGTAGACATTCTTCAAGTTGTACTTCACTTTGTTCATGCTAACACCTCAAATTCATAGATCACTTCGTGCATTTTTTCACTCTCAATGTAGGTCTCATCCTTCTGCCAGAACACCCCAGCCTGATTCAGTACCGCTTCCACAGCGGCCTCCAGGCTGGGGTCTTTCTTGTCCGCGTACAGCTCCACCGCATACCCCTGGACGGGCACATACACCCCGCCGTCAGCGGCAAAGTTGTCCGACTGGGTGGCGTAGTACACCGCCCAGGGCAGCGCCGGAGCGTTGCCCTCCTCAAACTGGCGATAGGCCACCGGGATACCGGCGGACAGCAGGATGTTCCGCAATTCCTTCGGGGTCATTTGCCCAGTGTCTCCTTCAGCTTCCGTTCCAGGTTCTGTTCCGCCTGATCTCTGGCAGCGGCGATGTGAGGCCGCGCCGCCACTCGTCCGCCGTTGCGCTTGGCGTGGCCGAACTCCAGCAGGTGGGTCAGCTGGTAGTGGTCCCGGGAGCGCACCGTAACGCAGACTGTGGTGGAGGTAGTCTCCGCCTTGGTCGCCGTCCAACTCTTGGCATAGGCGCCCGTCCGGACGGGCGCAGTGGCCTGGATCTGATCCCGGCACTCCTTGGCAGTGTCCTCCACGATCTCCTGCATCTCCTCTACTGCCATATCGGCGTAGTCGTGCAATGCCTGCATGATCTCCGCCGCAATGTCCTTAGCCATCTGCCTTCCCCCGTTTCTCCGTCGCGTACAGCTCCACCACGTCCCCCCGCCGGTAGGTGCGGTACACCTCCAACGTCAGCCCCTCCCACCGCAGCCGGGTCTGACCGCCATAGTCGCAGGCGTGTACCACCGCCATCAGGGAGGGCTTCAGGCCAGCCGCACCGGCGGCAGCGAACTCGGCACGGGAGATGGAGCGCACATCCGCCCACACCTCCGTCTCCACAGGATTGGCGGGCACCGTGTTGCCAATGTCATCCCAGCCCAACTTCTCCGCAATCAGGGTAACTCTATCGCTAAAGAACATATTCTTCCTTCTTTCGCAATTCGTCTCGCAGCTGCATATAATCCTCCCGATTGGCCTCCGCATCCTCGTTGCTCAGCCCGAACTTCCACCGGACGAAGCAGCGCACCGTCCCCAGCACCAGCGGGTCGGATTCATCCTCCGCACAGGCCGCCTGCACCCCCAACGAGGTCAAATCCCTGCGGCACTCCTCGATCAGGTCGCATAATTCTGCATCCACCTCATCGCTCTGGCTCCGCCGCACGGCGCGGCGGAGCTTGGCCAGGTAATCGCTGCCCACCGCCATCAGGCAGTGCCCTTGGCGATCTGGCAGACCAGGAAGCCGTTGTGCTTGATGAGGTTGCCCCCTGCCAGCACCTCGCCCATGACGGTCAGCAGACCTTCGGCGAATTTGTAGTCCTTGGAGACTTCGATGACATAATCGCCGAACAGACCCAGCTCGTAGTTCATGGGGTCGCCGTAGACCATGGTATTGGTGACAGCGGTGTTGCTCTGAGCAGTACCGGCCAGGGCGGTCAGGTTGCTGTTGATGGTGTAGGGCACCGCCAGGCCGCCGTCCTTGATGATACCGGTGTTAGGGTTGCCCGCATCCGGAGTGATCTCATAGACCGGCTTCTTATCACTGCCCCGGACGTCGCCGAAGGCGATCAGGTCGCTCTTGTTCAGGTACAGCCGGGCGGAAGCGCCTACGTTCTCATCGCCGCCATAGGACAGGACGATCTTCCGCAGGGTCTTTTCGTCAATGACCCCCTTCTTGGAGCTGTCCAGCGCCATGGTCAGGGTGTCGTAGATGGCCTCGCTCTTGGTGTTGGTGGCGGTCTTGATGCCATAGAAGTTGCTGCCGTCCCCGTTGACGATGAGCGCGCCCACCTTGGCGCGGAGCGCCACCAGGGCGATCTCCTGCACCTTTGCCACATAGTTCACCGGGGTCAGCTTTTCGATGTTCTTGCTCACATAGCTGGTCACGTTGACCAGATTGGGCCTGATGGAAGCCACCCGGAAGGTGGGGTCACTGGCAGTGGCGGCAGTGCCATCGGTGCGGGCACCGGCGGCAGCATTGGCGCTCACATAAGGCTCCGACCACTCCCCGCAGCCCTCGCAGTCCATGACCCGCACCTCGTCCACGATGGAGGACACCACGTTGAAGGTGCCTTCCACGTTCTGACCCACGCCGGTGGGCTTGGCCAGGGAGTCAGTGGCAATGGTGGTGGCACGCTGGATGGGCGCCACCAGACCACGGCGCACCTCCTGGGCGGTCAGGGTGATCTTGCCGCTGTTTTTCATCTCCGCCGCACGGGCTTCCAGGTCTGCATCCACCGGCTTGCCGCCGTCCGGCAGCGGCTTCACCTTACCAGCCACCGCCTGCTTCGCTCGCAGCATGGTCAGCTCCTGATTCAGACCGTCCACCTCGGCGTCCAGCTCCTGGGTGCGCGCCTCATCCGCCTGGGCGATCTCCTTAGCGATCTCCGCCTTCCGCGCTTCGATCTCTGCCATTCGTTTCTGATACATGATATTGCTCCTTTCGGTTACAGCTTGCATTTCAGCTTGAGTTTGCACTTGTCCAGCGCCAGCGCCGCCTGATGCGCCCGCTGGCTGTCCTCCACAGCGGCACGCCGTGCCGCAATGCTGGTGTCATCATAGGCCGGGATGTCCACGGCGCTGACGTCGTAGAGCCGTTTGACCTTGTAGATGGTCCACAGGTGAGATTCTTCGTCATAGCCTTCCTCCCGGACGGTAAAAGCGAAGGACATCCGGTCGATGTAGCCCCCTGCGATCTCCTCATAGAGCTTGCGCCCTTCCTCCGTCCCGTCCAGCCGGGCACGGACAAACACCCCCGTGTCGTCCACGGTCAGCCACAGCGTGTCGTTGCGGGTTCGTGCCAGCACTTTGCCGCCATGGTTGTAGTTGAAGATCACGTCCTCCATCAGCGCCCCATCAAAGGCGTGCCGGTCGATCTGCTCCTTGTACTCCGTCCCGCCGTACTCAAAGAGCACAGTTGGGCTGTCAAAGCGCACAGCGTAACCCTCCACATACAGCTCCTGTTCCTCGGCCTCCTGGCCGGGCACATCCACCGCTCGGGTGTTCACCTGGAACAGCCGCTCCATCCGAGTCATTCTGTCAGTCTGCATCCTCCTCACCTCCCTCCGTCGGCACCTGTCCCGTCTGATACTGGGACATATCACTATTCTTGATGTAGTTCAGCGACAGCACCCGCTCATCGCCATCCTCCACCGGCGGCAGCCCGAACAGCTCCCGCTGCTCGTTGGTGGTCATCAACCCGATCTCTCGCGTGGCGTTGACCAGCTGCACCTTCTCCGCCGTGGATGCATAGATGAGAGCGGACGAGCTGAACAAGATACGGTTGCCAAACTCCTGCTCCCGCCTGCTGAAACAGGCGTTGGTGAACGCCTGGGACATCTGGGTCAGGATGGGCTCCAGCACGCTTTCATAAAACGCCTGAAACTGCTGGCTATTGTAGTTGGAGGTCAAAATAGATTCGTTCATCCTCCAAAAATAGAACAGATTCGCCCGAATTTCCCGCATCTGCGCCGCATTGGCCGACCAGGGCGTTACGTTCAGGGGCGTAAAATCCTCCATGGAGTCCACCCCCACGATGCCGCCCTCCTTGGCCGCCCGGGCGAAGCGCTCCACAAAGTCATCCGTGCTCCGCTGCACGTCATCCTTGGCCAGCATGGCCTTCTTTTGCCGCAAAAGCCCCCGCACCTTGTTGGCCACCGTCAGCGCCTCCGTCAACCCTTCGTCGCTGGCTCGCACCATGGCCAGGGTGTTGTAGATGGGCTGGTTGCCGTCCCCCGCCAGGGTGCGCCGGTTGTAAAACTTGCGCAGGATGACCACATCCTCCACGTTCAGGGTATATTCCCGCCCATCGGTGTCGTCGGTGAACATCACCGCATACCCACCGCCTGCGATCTCCCCAAAGGTGAACTGCTGATAGGAGATGGGGATGATGGCCACCGGCGTGGTGTCCTCCCATTTGATGTAGGCCAGCGCCGTGGTCTTGTCCTCCAGCTGGGCCACCAGCTTGTATTTCAGGTCGTAGCCGCTCATCAGGCTGTTGGGACGCTGGTTGAGCAGCTTAGCATAGGGGCTGTCCCGCTTGATCTTCTTCACCCGACCATTGTGATCCATGACCACATGGAGCGCCTCCGCCTTGGCCGCATGGCTGGCGATACAGTCGATGATGGCTCGCACCGTCTCCTGTTCGTACACATCTCGGTTCCAGCCCGGCGAGCTGCCGCCCAGGCCGAAATAGAGTTTCATCTTGGGTCGGAAGCGCCCGAACAGGGCGCTGAATACTCCCATCTCATCACCTCAAATACGCTAAAAATTCATCCTCGTGGTTGTAGTAGCCGGTCATGGCGTTGAGCAGGGACACCGTGCCGTCAATCCGCCGGTTGGCGGTGATCTTCTCCGGCTGGATGGAGTCGATGCCCCGCTGATTGCTGGATTTGGCCGCCGTGTTGGACAGGCACCAGCGCAGGATGGGGTTGTTCTGATACACGATGCGGTGGTCTTCAAACAGCCCCTTCATCCGCTTCATGGGGTACGTCCAGGTCACCGGCCCCTGCCGGATGCGCTCCATCTCAAACCCCATGTCGGTCATCTGGGGCACCCAGTACCCGGACAGGGCGGCGTCATAGCACACCCACAGCGGGCGGATGTCCCGCTCCTGTACCATGGACACAAACCACTCGGTCACGTCGTTGTAGTCCACCGTGGCTCCGTCGCACAACGTCAGCCACCCCTGCTGCGCCCACAACCGATAGGGTGCTTCCTTGCGCCCCTGGTGTTCCACCTGCTCCACTCTCGCTTTCGGCAAAAAATACTGCTGCAAGACGTAGAACTGCGGATCCTCCGGCCGCCGTATGAGCAGCGTTGCACAGGTCAGGTCGGTGGTGGCGGACAGGTCACAGCCGCCGATGGCATAGGTGTGGTTCAGATAGTCCGCCTCCGCCACCGTCTCATTTTTCAGCACCGCCCAGGGCAGCCAGCTGGCCGCGGAATTTTCTTGGATATTGAAATCCTTGACCAACAGGGACGGCAGACAGGACGGGTCATGCTTGGCACGCTCCACATCGTCCGCCAGCTGCTGGCGGCTCTTGATGGTGCCCAGACCGGGGTTGGCCTTCGCCCAGGCGTCCGGGTCGGTCCACTCCGCCCGATCATCCAGGGTGTACAGCACCGGCAGCAGATGGGCGTCCGCCACCGTCCCCTTGGCCACCGAGAGGGCGTATTCGAACAGGTCATCGTAGATCCCCTCCCGGGCGAACCCGGCCGTGGTGATGGTGCCAAAGATGGGCTGCTTCCGCGCCTTCATGCCCTGCTTGGTCACGTCGTACAGGTTGCGATCCTCCTGGGCGTGAAGCTCATCACAGGAGCAGTAGTGTAGGTTCAGCCCGTCCAAGGTCTTGGACTTGGACGCCAGCGCCTTCATGGTGCTGTTGGTCAGCTTGAACTCCATCCCGCCGATGATAGGCACCACCAGGGCGGACAAATCCGCGTCCTGCTCGATGATCTTCCGGGCAGTCTTGTAGACGATGGCCGCCTGGTCATACTTGGTGGCAATGGACACGCACTGTGCACCCGCCTCCCCATCCGCCACCAGCATATAGACCATGATGCAGGCGGACAAAAAGCTCTTGCCGTTCTTCCGCGCCACCAGCAGGAAGAACTCCCGGAACCGCCGCAGCCTGGTCTTTTTGTCCACCCACCCAAAGAGGGTCTGTATGAACGCCTTCTCCCACAGCTCCAGCTTGACCAGCTGCCCGGCGTGCTCCCCCTCGTAGTGACGGCAGAAGGTCTCGATGAACCGGATGGCGTGGTCGCCCAGCTTGGCGCTGAACCGGTAGGGGCAGGATTTGTCTGCCGCTTCTGCATCCAGGCGCTCATACACCTGCCGCACCGGCTCGGACACCGTCACCGTCCCCGCCCGGATGGCACGCACATACTGGCGGACGTAGTTCACGGCCATGGGATCACTTGCCCTTCTCCAGGAAGCTGGCCAGCTTTTCCCCGGCGGCGGAGCGTGCCATGTCCTTCTTGTCCGGCAGCAAGTCCGCCAGCTTTTTGCCCATGTCGCCGTAGCGCTGCACCAGGGAGCAGTAGGCTTTCATAGCCGGACTTTCCCGCATCATGGACTGTTTTCCCTGCTGAAATTCGTCCACAGCGCCCTCTTTTCGGATGGTTTGCTTGAGTTTTCGCAACTGAGTTTCCATGAATTTCAGCTCGGCAATGTACTTCTCCGCCACTGCCTGTCTGCTGTGGTCAACTTTGTTGAAGATCTCCTGATAGGCCCCGTACTTGCCCGTTTTCGTGCTTGCCATAGCGTCTTACCCCCCCTTATGGCGTGGTCTTGCGTGTTAACTTGAGAGCGCTTCTCGGTTCTCTTGTCCGCCCCCAGGCGACTACCCCTCCCGGGGGGTCAGCTGGCCGTCGGCGTCGAAGAAAAACCCGTCCGCACAGTCCGCCCGCCCCAGCGTGATGGCTGCGTGGCAGTCGTGGCACAGACTGTGCAGCAGCGCCGGATTCAGCGTCACCGCTGGGTCTCCAATGTTCTCCGGCGTCAGCGGGATGGCGTGATGCACCTCGGTCGCCCTGCCCCCCGCACTCCTCGCAGCTGTACAGATCCCGATGCAGCACCTCCGCCCGCAGCGTCCGCCACGCCACGCTGCGATAAAACTTCCGCGCCCATTCCTTCGCCATCTTGTCTCACCTCCGTGCGCCAGCCCATCCGTGCCCCTCTGCCGTCCTGGGCTATCACCTCCAGGCAAAACAAAAAGCGCCCAGCGGCTTCAACTCTCGTTGAAACTACTGGACGCTGGACGCTTGGTCGCGGGTCGCTACGATATGGACTTGGATTTTCTTGTGGCAACGCTTGCAGGACAGCACCACGCCGTCCACGCTGCAACCTGGCGGATACTCCCCCGGCAGCTTGCCGCCGCAGATGGGACAGATCGCCCGGCTGTTTTCTATTTTGATTGTATCACAGCTTGGGAACTTTTTCAATGCGTTTCTGCTCCTTTCTTTCTAATTCCCTTATGATTTCAAGATTTTTAATCCTAAGGTTTTATGAAATTGTCAGCGCCGCCATGCCGCAGGCGTCAGCCAGGACAGAGCGGACACCGTACCATAGACGTTCTCACACAGCGGCATCCGCTCAATCACCCGGCAGCCCCACGGCACCACTAGTTGGTAGTCATCCGGCACCCATTCCCGGGTGATGACCGGGTCAGTCAACTGGTTCGGCGGCCTGCTGCGGGAATAACTCCGCTTGTTCACCAGGTCAGGGACTTCCTTCGAGAGATACTTGGCCAGCCCCGGCACATCCCAAGGCCGGAGCCGGGACACCACCGCATGGCCGTAGGTGTTCCCCCACGCCGTCCGGATGGCCGGAGCGGTCACGCCCACCCCACGCAGCACCACATGGAAGTGGAACCGAGCGTCCCCATGCTTGTGCTCCAGCACTTTTAAGTAATGTATATCACGGCACCCTCGCTCCCGCAGCAGCCGCAGGAAGTAAGCAAACCGAGCATCCGCCTTCACCTTTTCTGGCGGAAGCCTTTCTTCCGTGAAGGTCAGGGTACAATAGTAATCCTGCCGCGTGAAGTTGTTCTGGATCAGCGCCTCCATACACCGCCGCTTGGATTTCAGATACCGAGAGACGGACACCTGGATGGCCCGCTTCTGCCGCTTGACCTCCAGGTTGTCCCCCTCATTGATACGCAGATTGGTGTACAGGATAGCCTGTACCTCGTTCCTGCTCTCAACCACCTTGAGGATCTGACTCATGGCAGCCCTCCAGACAACGCTGATGTCTCCGGTTCAAAATGGCAGCTCACCATCCTCCCCCTCCAGCTCCGTCATCGCTGGCAGCTGGCTGGGCGCAGCGCTATTCCCACCAAGCAGTCCCGCCTGGGACAGGAGCACCACGCTGGCATTGACGCCCTTGTACGTCTGTCCGTTGTACTCATCCTCGTACATGGAGCCAACCACCAGGACGCCATCGCCCCGCCGGGCTTTGCCCAAGACGTCCGCCTGACCTCGCCAGGCGGTGACATTGATCCAGATGGTCTTGGGGTTGCCCTTGTCGTCCACCTCAGTGGGGTGCTTCCCCGCAGCAATGCCCACGTAGCAACGTGGCGTGGCATCCTTCCCTACCCGCTGGTACTTTGGCTCGGAGCAGCGCCCCGTCACCAGCCACTCCCCGCCCTGCATCTTTAGGTATCCCATTCTACTCTCTCCTTCAACACGCCTAGTGCGACCCGATACGCCTCCCGTGCTTTCGCCCAGGCAGCCATCAGGCCATCGTCCTCGTCCTCCTTCATGCTGCACCAGGATTCCATTGCTTCCGCAGTGTGCAGTCTATCCTGGAAGAAGGCGATCACTTCCCACAGTTCCATCTTACGTCCTCCCTTCAAACGGACACTCCTCATCCATGCTAACTTGACTGGCCTCCCACCGCAGCTCCTCCCCAGCCTCCTCGACTCGTTCCCGCAGCGGCTTGTGCTCCTGCCGCTGGCTGAACCGCTGGGTCTGGCCGTCAAAGTCCAGGGCGATGATCTTCAGCGCCTCGCCCTCCTTATTCTTGGCGATTTTCAAATCCCGATCGGGCTTCGACCCGTCGTTGGGATACAGCCGGTAGAGCAGCAGCACAATATCCGCGTCCTGCTCCAGCTGCCCAGACTCCCGCAGGTCGGACATGGAGGGCTTCACCTGCGCCCGATCCTTGGCCGGTCGGGACAGCTGGGACAGCCCCACCACGGTGATGCCGTACTGATTGGCCAGGGTGTGCAGGATCATGGAGGTCTGGGACACCTGCTCATAGCGGGTCGCCCTGGGGTTCTCCGCCTTCAAGAGCTGGATGTAGTCGATGTAGATAATCTGATAGTTTTTCGCCTTGGCCAGGTTCATCACCTCCGCCGCCGTCCGGCCTGCCGCAGGCAAAATATCCAGGTGCCGGTCATACACCGTCTGTCCGCTGTGAGCCATTGTCTGCCAATCCTCATCGCTGAGCTGGTGCCGCTTGATGCGCTCCATAGGCAGACCGCACACCATGGACATCTGCCGGTCGAACAGCTTGTCCGGCCTGGTCTCCAGGCTGAAGAACCCCACCCGATACTGCTCACTCTGTGCCCAGGCGAAGGACAGTGCCAAGGCGGTCTTGCCATCACTGGGATAGCCGCCCAAAATCACGAAATCCCCCAGCTCCGCATACAAGCGCATATCCAGCTTCTTGATGCCCCAGGGCAGATAGCGCACCGGCTTTTTCGTGTCGTGCCGCTCATAGAACCGCCCCAGCAAATCCTGCTGGGTGAACGTCTCCTGGCTGCTCCGCACCGCCAACGCCTCGGAAATACTAGCCGCTGCCTCCCTGGCGGCGTCACTGGTCTGGCACTCCGCCAGCGCCAACCCCAGCCCCCGCAAGCGGCTGAGCTGAGCCTGTTCCAGCAGGATGTCCATGTACGCCTTGCAGTTGGCCGCCGTAGGCGTCAAGTCCAGCAAGTCCAGCACCAGCTTCCGGTTTTCGGCGGCGTCTCCGTCCAGCGCATGGAGCACCGTCACCGCATCGATAGCGGTGCCCTCCTGGGTCAGCTGCTGGATGGCTAAGTACAGCGCCCGATAGGGCTGGGTGTAATCCTCCGCACGGGTCTGCGCCAGCACCTCCGGCACCCAACCCTTGTCCAGCAGCATGGAGCCAATGACTGACTGCTGTGCCGCCACCCACTGCTCTTGCGCAAAATACTCAGACATATTCACAGCCTCCTTCCTCCACCCGTCCTCTGTCCGGAGACGGCGGCGGTGTCAGCTCGTCCTCCCACCGTTCGCCGTTGAGCCAGGTGGTCGGGTGCGGGATGACCCCGCGCCGCCACTGCTCACTGCGGATGTGTGCGTCCAGACCGGACAGGATCGCCGCAAACAACGCCGGGTCAGGGTCGAGCTTCTGCCACGTCTCCCAGGCTTTCTTCTTGCCCTCCTTCCGAGGGTAGGCCGCCCAGAACTGGTCGAACTGGTCGCGCTGGCTGACGCCCGCACCGGCAGAGTGTGTGCTATTTCTCTTTCTGCTATTTCTTTCTTTGTTACTTATATTACATGGCACCGTTTCGTGCTCTGCACCGCACAGTTCCGTACTATGCATAGCACGGTTTGGTGCTATGCATTGCACCGTTTCGTCCAATTCCTCATCGGACTCCATGCAATCAGGCTTGCGGATGTCATAGTAATCCAGGACGCTGTCAACAACAGAATACCACATGGTACGGTTCATCCGGTTGCCATTAAACTGGCCTTTTATGACCGCTGATTGCTCCTCCAGGCTCTTCAAGATGCGCTGAATCTGACGTCGGCTCCAAAAAGGAAACCACTCTGCCAGCGCATCTTGTGTGCTGTAAGACCAGGCTCGTCCATCGTGAATATTGCGCCCATCAATGGTGTTCTTCTGCACCCAGTAGGCAAAATGGTGCAGCATGATGGCCTCATCCAGACCATACCGCTTCGCCAATTCCGCTGAAAAATGATAGTCATTCATGACCCCACTCCTCCGCATCTCTCACACTCCGCGCCGCCATAGCGGCATCGGCCACCTCGTCCTGATAGCGCCGCACCGCATCCCGCAGGTCACGCACCATCTGCTCCACGCCGGTCAAGGACAGCCCCGCCTTTTCCAGCTGAACCCAGGCTTTCCACTCCTGCTCGTACCGCAGTTGCGCGCTGGACTCGTCCACCGCCTGGGCAGACGCCAGCAGCCGTTCGGATATGAGCAGCGTGGAGCGCAAAATGGACGTGCTCCGTTTTTCTGGTGTCATTGCCATTTTGATTCACCCTCCCTTTCAAAAAAGTTGATGGTGCCGCCGATGGGACTCGGACCCATGTCTGCCATTCCTGCCACGGATGTGCCGAAAACACAACAAAATCTGTAGAAAAGAGAAGGATATGAACCCAAAATATTGTGACAGATTTGGCCGTCTCACCATCCAGACTGCGGCGGCATGACCCGACCTAAAGTCGGGTATTTGGGGAGTTGTTCCGCCGGGGGCGGGAGTTGCACCCGCGCCCCGACATGGTTCCGCCGGAGAGGATACCGGCGGGCTGGAAGCCGCAAAATAAGAAGAAAAAAATAGGAGTTTTTATAACATGAGGAAAAGAAAGAGGTAAAACTGAATGAGTAAAGTTGGCTTCCAGCGACGGGTCGAATTACGCCAACGACCCGTTTCGGCCAGGCGCCTCCTGGCTCTCATCAGGCTGGGTATGCAGTTGTGGGGGCTTGTCCGGTGCGAAGATAGCAAGCGCTGGGATGTGCCGCACTAAGCGACGCCAGTTGGACGGTTGCGGACAGCAGCACCCTTGCTCCCAGGCGCGATAGGCGGTATAGGTCACCCCAAGGTGCTGTGCCATCTCGCGCTGGTTGTATTGCAGCCGTGTCCGCTCCGACCGCAGCACGTCGCCGACGGCGCGGTATGTCTCCGGCGTCCACCAGGTGCGGGATTTCGGGGACTCCGGCTTGTCCCACACGCAGACCGCCCGCTCACAGTTCAGGCAGTCCGCCGGTGTTTGCCCACAGACCATTGTCACTCCCGTGCCGCCGCACAGCGGCGGGCCATCCGGCCCACCGTCAGGTGGGTGCGCTGATACAGATCATGGATCGTGCGATTCACCTGTGCTGCCTTCGCCCGCTGGGCAATGGCAGCGTCCAGCGGCCTGCGGTACTCGGCGAAGCGTGAACAGGTGTCGTGGCAGATGGCCTGCCGGTCAGCGAAGTCAATACAGGGACATTTCATCGTTGTCCTCCCTCCACTGGCTGGACATGACCAGCTCCGTCTTGCGCCGGATGCCCCGATAGGCGGTCATGGCCACCGCCAGCATCAGCGCTCCGCCCCCCAACAGGATGACGGCAGCCTGATAGCGCTCTAAGATACCGCAGGCGATGCCGGCGCAGCCGGACACAAAGCCCAGCAGACCCGCCATGTCGCCGATCAGCGCGAACTTCTTGCTTTTTTCGTTCATGATGTAGTTCCTCCCTATTCCTCTCGCCATTCGATGGCGTTTTCTTCTGCCCAGCGCTGCAATCGCGCGGGAAAGATGAAGTATTGATATTTGCCATCCGCCAGCTGGTCTGGGACAGCCACCGCCGCAGGGGCAAACACCCCGGCAATAATGCCGGCTTGCAGCTTGTGATTGTCGCCGGGGATCCCATGATCCCGACACCACTGATAGAACCAGCTCAATGTTTCCGCTCCAATCCACGGCAGTTTCTCCATACAAATCACCTCACCTTATCCTATGCGTGTGCTGGGTTGTCCTAGTTTGTCAAAATCATACGCACCAGCCGCCACAGAAGCAAGCCAACCACGGCACCCATAACGTAGAACACAACAAAGTCTTTCACGCTTCTCACCTCCTCCCCCACCAGCCTGCTGCGGGCATTAGTCACTTACTTCATCCAATGCGACAACTTCCGCAATCGGGATCCCGAAGATTGTCGAAATCCCAGACGCGAGCGCAATGTCCATCTTTTTCTGACGTTCCCGTTTCTCGATCGCACAGTAATAGCTTTCGGAAATGCAAAGTTTCTGTCCCATATCTTTCATGGTCAGACCCTTCTCGGTACGCATTTTTTTCAACCACTCTCGCATACGCGCTCTCCTTTCTTTCTCAAAATGTGAAGTTATCTATTATATTATACCGACCTTCACGATTTGTCAAGATATTTCTATTCATTTTGTGAAGCTGCATTTACTTTTCATATCGTGAAGTTTATAATTTGCTTACATCTTATCTAATATCGTTCATTGTACAAGGAGTGCGCATTATGGGGAACCGAATCCGAGAATTGAGAAAAGCGAAAAATATGACGTTGAAAGACCTAGGCAAAATCTTGGGGGTCGCAGAGAGCACCGTCTCCCAATATGAAACCGGCAAGCGGCAGCCTGACAATGAAACGCTTTTGATGCTCGGTGAATTCTTCGGTGTCCCCGTGGGCTATCTGCTCGGCTCAGAAATAGAAAAAGCGCCTTCCAGTGATGGAAGTCGCCTGATCAGCGATGATGATATTAAATTTGCCCTGTGGGGCACCCAGGAGATTGATGATGAAGTCCTCGACCAAGTTAAAGCCTTTGCAAAATTCGCCAGAGAGAACACGAAAAATCGCAAATCTGATTGACCTGTACGATTACGCAGCTGCGCAGGGATATGACGTGTTCTTCTATCACTTTACGGTCGATGGGCTAGACTCCCTCTCTGTGCAAGACAGTGACCAGCACTGCTACATTGCCATGGATCCTTTCAAGGTCTCATCCAGTGCGGATGAATTTTGCAAGGGGTTGCACGAGATCGGCCACTGTGACACTGGGTCATTCTATAATCGCGAGACTCCGTTTGACATCCGCCAGAAGCACGAAAACATCGCAGACAAACGAGCGATTGAGCTGTGTATCTCTGCTGATGAGCTTCATGCCGCCCAAGCAAACGGTTATACAGAAATTTGGGAACTGGCTGAGCATTTTGGCGTGACGGAAGATTTTATGCGGAAAGCCATCTGCTGGTATACGCACGGGAACCTTGCTACAGAGTGGTATATTTGATCGCCTACTTCCTCCCACCTTGCTATTTCTCCCATTATAAAGTATCATGGAAATGTATACCGCAATACGGTACAAATTGACGTAGAAAAAAAGAGGATATAGAACATGATGAACCCATCTAAATCCGTCAAGCGTTACTTTGTGTTTGACGTAGAAACCCCAAACTGGAGCAATGACCGTATCAGCTCCATCGGCTTTGTCCTGATCGAAGACGACCAGATCACGAAGACTGGCGAGTATCTTGTGAATCCGGAAGCGCGTTTTCATGACAAGAATATCGAGTTGACCGGGATCACACCAAACGCCGTAAAAGACGCTCCTCTTTTCCCAGAAGTATGGACAAAGCTGACCCCACTGGTGGATGGCAGTATCCTGGTCGCCCATAACGCACGGTTCGACTTGGGCGTGCTGGAAAAGACCGCCGCGGCCTATGATTTGGCGCTTCCCGCTGTATCCTACCTTTGCACCATGGAGCTTGCAAGAGACTATCTTCCTTTTCTTTCCCACTATAAATTGAACAACCTTTGCGACTATTATGGGATTGCGCTGAACCATCACCAGGCTGGCAGCGATGCCCTGGGGTGTGCCAAGATTCTGCTGTATCTTATGGACACACAGGGAGATCTCTCTATCTACGCAAAGCCTTATCGTTTTGACCCTCATCCACAGCAACGGGCAGCTTCTCCCTATCAGCCCAAATGCAGCGCCGAAAGTGCAGCACTGAATGAACTGTTATCCCTGCTCCGGGCAGTTGCCGCAGATGGCGTGCTGACCGAAATGGAAGCGCTGGTGGTAAACCGCTGGCTGCAAGACCATCAGGAGCTGGCCGGGAACTACCCCTTCGACCGTGCCTTTACTGCGCTCCAAGAAGCGTTGGCGGACAATGTTCTGGAACCCCATGAGTTGAAAGAGCTGCTGAACCTCTTTGAAACCTTAGCAAATCCGCTGGCCTGCACCTGTGATGATAAAGAATGTATTTCTGTTGCTGGGAAGCAGGTCTGCTTGACCGGTGATTTTGACCATGCCGCTCGCAAGGATGTAGAAAATGAGCTGACCAATCTGGGCGCAGAGATGAGGAAAAGCGTTGTAAAAAAGCTAGATTACCTCATCGTCGGAGGTCAGGGCAGCGACTCTTGGGTAGCTGGGAACTATGGCACCAAGGTCAAGAAGGCGCTGGAGCTGCAAGCTGCTGGCGCAGGCATGCAGATCATCCGAGAAGCTGACTTCTTCGCCGCGTTAGACCGCACCCCTGTGCCCAAGCAAGTGGAACCGCAAGCGAAAGTGGAAGAAGCGGAAACCGAGGAAGTTACCGATGCCATTTCCACGCAGATGCGCACATTGGAGTCCGATTTTATCCACGCCCTCAGCAGCTTTGACCTGAACTATGACACCACTACCATAAGAGCTGAACACGTCATCACGCCGAAGTCCGGAGAATACGACCGTCTGCGGGTAGTATTGGAAGGGAACGATCTGAGGAGACCCAAAGAGCTGACCCTTTTTCGGTTCACCGGGAAACGCAAGATTTGGGTCTGGTTCCCGAACTTCATCTGTACTATCTTTGCTGCGGAAGGAATTTCCTACGAACGACCGGATAAAACTCCATGGGGGCGCATCCTGTTTACAGACTTCCCTTCCTTTGACGCACATGAATCAGTTGTCCAGCAAATCTTTGAGGAAGCAATCCAAGGCAATTCCTTCGACTGCTGTTCTCGCTACCTAGCCTGTAGCAATGCGAAGAAGTGTATCCATCCGGATATTATGATGGCGTCTCAGTGTACTTATAGACAGAATCTGCATGCAGGACGCATTTTCTACGGAGAAAACCGAAACGTATAAAAACCATATAAAACCCGCCCTGGTGCTGCCAACACCAGGGCATTCCAAAACGCAATTTCAAAATATAACCGCAAATTCTTGTTTGAGGTGAAAGATTCTTTTCCATTATGCTCACGCTGCACCTAAAGGATTGATACACTCTTTTACTCAAAAATTACAAAAACGCATACAATCGTAATTTGTCATTTCTACGAATATCATGTAACATGGGAGTATCTTCCGTATCAGCATGATTGCGGAAGAAAAACCCCATGAAAGTAGGAGAGTTTAAATGAAAGTAGCAAAATTGGTATCGGGGATCATCTCCATCGTGTTGTGTCCCTTAGTCCTGTTCCAGTCCTGTGCCGCTGGCGTTGGCAACGCAATGGCGGAAAACGGGGAAGTGAGCGGTTCCGCTGGTCTGTTCGTGGCAATCTGCTTGATCGTTGCTGGCATCGTCGGCCTGGCCACCAGGAATTCCGAAGGCAAGGGTGCTTCCATCACCACCGCCGTGTTTTACATCATCGGTGCGCTCCTGGGCTTTGCCAACGCAGGCTCCTATTCTGACCTGAACATCTGGGCCGCTGTGTGCGTCATCTTCGCCATCCTCTATATTGTCGCTGCCGTGAAGGCCAAAAAGCCGGAGGCAAAAGCCGACCAGTCTGAACAGTAATTTCATGATATAAAAACCGCCCTGGTGCTGGCAG
>OLRQ01000968.1_pt1 | contig 25622 bp, 24 predicted proteins | sample 1671971 | NCBI WGS metagenome assembly OLRQ01 (sample SAMEA3136631, study PRJEB25190) | human gut metagenome | biome: human gut; feature: human-associated habitat; material: faeces | place: Austria | collected 2013
ATCCTCACGTTTGCTGACACGCCTGATACGATCGTCCATATCTGCATGTACAAAGATGCTCAGACAGTCCGGATTAGAAGCCAGTGCGTAATCTGCACAGCGGCCTACAATTACACAGGACTCCTCGGATGCAATCTTTTTTATGGTATCAAATTGTGCTAAAAATACTTTGTGATTAAGCGGCATATCCAAAAACGGTGCTGCAGAATAATTTCCGCCGGTATATGTATCCATTACTAAGGAATACAGAAAACTGTTGGTTGGACGTTCATCATGATTTTCGAAAATTTCTTCGCAAAAACCAGAATCTTTTGCTGCCTGTGCCAAAAGTTCTTTATCATATAACCTGATTCCAAGACGTTCTGCTAAAAGTTTTGCAACGGTGTATCCACCACTTCCAAGTTCTCTTCCGATTGTATAAATATAATTGCCCATACCCATTACCTCCGATGTCATAAATTCTTTAAGTAATCTCTTAAAGTATATACATATTATACAACATTTAGGACCTGGATTTCAACAATTTTAGCAAATTATCAAAATATTCCGGCAAAGGAGCAGAAAATTCCATATATTCTCCACTTTTTGGATGAACGAATCCTATTGTTTTTGCGTGGAGCGTCTGCCCCTGCAAATGTTTGAACGGTGATCTGCCACTGGAATACAGAGTATCTCCGAGTAACGGATGCCCGATGCTTGCCATGTGTACACGGATCTGGTGAGTTCGTCCGGTTTCCAGTTGAAACTGCATATAAGTATAATTTCCAAAACGTTCAAGAACTTTATAATGAGTAATTGCCGGTTTTCCGTTTTTCTCATTGACAGCCATTTTTTTGCGGTCAACCGGATGCCTTCCAATCGCGCCTTCGATGGTTCCCTCATCTTCTGTTACATTTCCGCAGACAATGCCAACGTAGATGCGGTTGACGGTATGTTCTTTGATCTGCTCTGCAATGTTTACGTGACTTTCATCATTTTTGCATACAATCAGGGAACCGGTTGTATCCATATCAATACGATGAACAATTCCCGGACGTATCTGTCCGTTGATGCCGCTTAATGAATCTTTGCAGTGATACATGATAGCATTTACCAGTGTTCCGGAATAATGTCCTGCCGATGGATGTACAACCATCCCTTTGGGTTTGTTCACAATTAGAACATCATCGTCTTCATACAGAATGTCCAACGGAATGTTTTCCGGTTCAATGGTCGTTTCGACAGCATCCGGAATGGTGACACGTATGAGATCTTCTGTATGTACCGGATAACTGGCCTTTTGAACTGCCCCGTTTACCTGAATTTGTTTGTTTTTGATAAGTTTTTGAAAAAAAGAACGGGAGAAATCCGGATAAATTTCGGAAAGAACTTTATCCAGACGCTCCCCTTCCTGTGTGTACTGTACTTCAAATGATTCTTCCTGCACGGTTTTAGGACTCCTTTTCATCTTACAGTTTTCCAGTGAAAATCAAAGAAAAATCTTCTTCCTTGTAATAAAAAAGCACAGCAATGATCAATGCGACTGCAGAAAGTGTTACATAAATATCTGCGACATTAAAAATCGGAAAATTGATCAGGCTGAAATAAAAGAAATCAATGACATAGTGATGTATTACACGGTCAATCAGGTTTCCTGCCGCCCCTGCAAAGATTCCGACGGCTATGATATTCAGCGGAAGAAAACGGCGGTTCAATGGAATTCGTTGATACACAATAGCCAGTAAAACAAGCACAACGATGGTCAGTACGGCAAAAAAGATCATTTTTGCCATCAAAAAAGCTTCCGGATGGCTGTCAAAATAAGTAAAATGAAAAATCCGCTGCAGAATAGAAACCGGATCCAGACTAAATGCAGCACTGTCATTCTCGAGATATTTTAACTGGAATACCCCATCAATCACAGACACATCCGGTTTCTGGTACAGATGGATATAGGCAAGCCATTTGGTAAACTGGTCGATGGCAATTAAAAGAATAACAAGCAGACCGCTGTATCCCATATATTTTTTTGTCTTTCTCTGATTCATTGTTCTCTCCTTACTTATAAATCATAAACCGGACGCGAAGTTTTCCTTTTTTGCTGAGAGACTGGTCGGTTTCAAAAACAAAACGCCCTTTTTGGCGAACCGAAACAATATCTCCGTTGTCACAGGATTGATTGCAGTTTGTAATGCAACGTCCATTAATGAAAACTTTCTCAGCGGTAAGATATGCGGCAGCTTCCGACCGGGATAAATGATATGCCCGCGCAATAATGGCATCAATGCGGTTAGAAGCAACCATATCATCGTGTTCCTCAAAAACGGGATGGACTTTAAGGGTACTGACATCTTCAATAACCGAACTCCGGATCATGGTATGGCGGATCTGCGTAAACTGATCCATAATAAAATCTGAGATGGTCTCTGAACAAAAGATATAAATGTCATTTTCCAGCAGAACAATATCTCCGATTTTACTCCGGTCCAGTCCAAGATGCATCAGTGCCCCCAGTACATCGCGATGCGTAAGTTTTTCCGCATATTTTGGATACTGGGGAACCGCATGGATACAAACAAACGGATAAGACCATTCATAACAAAGAGCATCAGGGATAAATGCAACCATCTGACGCTCTGCCTGCTCATAGCCACCGGATAGTTCTGCTGTAGTATACAGTTCCTTCTGCAGACTATGAAAAATATTCTGTTCATTTAAATTTAAAAAATCACTGAATAATACAATTCCTTTCCGGTCCGCCTGTCTGGAAAGATCCAAAAGACGCTTCCGGCATAATTCCTGTTCGTTCATATTATTAATTTAATCCTGGTAAATCAAAAGATTCCATAAGTCCCTGAATATCTCCGGAAATGTCAACACCATTTGGAGTTGCAAGGAAGATGTAATTGGAGATCTTCTGTAGATTTCCATGCATGGCAAAGGTAGCACCGGAAGTAAAATCGATGATCCGCTGTGCAATATCTACACTGAGTCCTTCCATGTTGATTACAACGGTACGTCCATTTAATAAGGTTTCTGTTATTTCAATCTCATCTTCAATGGTAGTTGGCTTGATCACACATACTTCCATTCCCGGTTGTCCCTGTCGGCGGTTTCGGTTGATTGGTGTAATTTTATTCTGCTGCTTCTGCCTCTGCTTTTCGGAAATATCAAAAGTTGTTGCGGTCGGTTGCTGTTCCTCTTCTTTTTTGCGTTCTCTACGGGAAGGTTTTTTTTCTTTTACCTCATAATCCTCTTCTTCATCGTAATCGTAATCTTCGTTATCAAATTCGTAATCATCATCATTTAAACGCATGACATCGAGAAATTTATCAATAATACTCATTTTTTACCACCTTATTTTTGATAATGTCTTTCGCCGAAAATTCCGGTTCCAACACGAACCATGGTTGCACCTTCTTCAATTGCAACCATATAATCTCCGGTCATTCCCATGGACAAAATATCCATACGTACATTATCTATGTTTTGTGCGTCAATGTCAACAGATAATTGGCGAATCTGCCGGAAGTAAGTGCGGTTGTCTTCCGGATTTTCCACGAATGGTGCAATCGTCATCAGCCCAAGGATTTGAATATGCGGCAAAGCGGCAATCTGGCGGATAAGGGAAATGGTTTCTTCCTTATGAATACCAAATTTACTCTCCTCTTCTGCAATATTGACCTCGACAAGAATCGAGACGGTTACGTTTTGTTTTGCCGCCTGTTTTTCGATTTCTTTTGCCAGATGAAGACTGTCCACCGAATGGATGAGTTCTGTCTTTCCAACGATATATTTCACTTTGTTCGTCTGCAGATGTCCGATCATATGCCAGCGGATATCTTTTGGAAGAACTTCCATTTTTCCACACATTTCCTGAACTTTATTCTCCCCAAAATCACGCGGCCCAAGATCATATACTGTCTGAAGCATTTCGACTGGCTTGGTTTTGCTGACAGCGATCAATGTCACATCACTGCGTTTTCTTCCTGCGTTTTCGCATGCCTTGCATATATTTGCTTCTACCTGTTGCAGGTTTTCCTGTAAATCCATCATGTATACACTCCTTTTATTTTACAACCAGCTGGTTTTCTTTTATTTTACTGCCGTCTAAGGCAATATGATCATACAGGGCGACTCCGTAGGAAGTGCCTGTATCAACGATGGTATATTTATTGTTTTGTGCAAGAATATCAATTTGTTTAAATACGGCATATCCTTTGTTGATATTATAAACACCGGTGAGCTTGTCCACATCACTGCCGATGGTATACGTCCCGGAAGAATTGTTTTTTACCACAACATCGCCGGCAGAAACGGTTTCATCATCAATATAGTAAAAATCATCCGTTTCGTAGTATATGGTTGGCTGAACCAGTGTTACCGAACCGGTATCTCCAGCATGGTTTTCTATCATAAGTCCGGGATCGGATGAATCGCCTCCCTGTGTAAAATACTCTTTTGGAACCGTATAAAACTGTTTTTTTGTAATGGCCGAATTCGGAATTTTCAGACCGGTTTTTTCGGATACGACAAGTTCCACATCGACGAAACGATCATTTACATAACGGATCATTGCCGTTTTTAAACTCAGGTTTACATAATAACTTCCGTCTTTTTTGGTCAGGGAATAAGGAACTGTCAGTGTAAAATCATCCTTGCAGAAACGGATTTTAATATACTCATTATCTTTTAGCTGTTTTGCCATATCCTCTGATACCGGCAACAGAATATTCCATTTTTCACTGTCAATCCGTTTGTAGGCAGGGGTATTTGCCGTGACCTGTTCCTGATCATCCAGAGAATTTCTTTTGTAATCTGCCATGTTAAACTGATCGGCAGTAAAGTTGTCTGTGGTGACACTTTCATAGCCGTCCGTGTAATATACGATAATTCCGGGTTTTTCTGACTTCTTTTTGTAAAACGTATTGTTTTCTACAGCGGCTTTCACATCTTCATTTAAAGAACTGAGGGCATTCATACTGAGGGTCTGTGTCAGCTGTGCATTGAGTTCGTTTTTGAATGTATAAACCGAAGAAAACGTGTTGGAGTCATAAGAATTCCGGAAAACATCCAGTTCGGAGGAAACTTCTTTCAGTGTTTCGGGGTCAAGGGTGTCGCCAGTGGATGCGGCATCTGAAATCTGCCGGGAAAGTTCCCCGCTGGTGTCAATGGAATAGACTACGTCATTGACAGAGGCTTTTGCCCCGTTTTTCAGATAGTAATTGATATAACCGCTCTGTCCTGCATAGACAACCGTCTCATCGCGCAGAATCAGTCCGTGATAAACATGGTTTGTTGCAATGGTTCCCTGCCCCACTTCGTATTCAGCAACCGGGCTGGAAGTCAGATACGATATAAGGTTAAAGATGACATAGATAATTATAATTACAAAAATCACGATTCCGATATTTAAATTCAGACCATGATGCATTCGTACAACATTCTGTTTGCGTGCCAAAAAAGTCCACCTCTCTGATTGATACTTCTATCTTACCATTTTCAAACTGCAAATACAATCATCAGAAGAAATGTGTATAATTTTAATTTTTTGTTCCATACTATGGATAAAAAATGGAGGTAAGAAAAATGAAATGGCTTGATAACTGCCTTTTGACATTAGCGGTAATTGGATGTATTGTTTGGGGACTGATTGGATTTTTCCAGTTTAATCTGGTTTCCTTTATCTTTGGAAACGGAACCTGGCTGACGCGTGTCATATATGCGCTGGTAGGACTCAGCGGATTATATCTGATCAGTTTTTATGGAAGAATCCGTTCCTCTCTGGAAGATTAGACACAAAAAAGATGGGAGTGTTCTCAATAAGAAGCACTCCCATCTTCCGTAAACCGGGATCTCTTAGAGCGAAACCGTTACTTTCGCCTGTGCATATTCCGGCAGATCCGCTTTGTTTTTAGAAACACTTAAAATAAAACGGACTTTGTATTTTTCGCTGATAATATCCAGTTTTTCAATCGCCCTTACCATGTCCTGATCGGATTCAATGAATGCAATGGTAAGAAAACTGTCCAGATACATTTCTTCCAGATCGTGATCCTGGGATACAATCCCACAGATAAACCCTAAAAATTCATCACAGTTTGTAATTGGATAATCCACTACATTGATCAGACGGACTTTATTGTTTAACTCATACATATGTTTCTGGCTTTTGTCAAGATAAACAACACTCCCGGTAACGGTACTGACGGTGTGATTGACTTTTTCTAAAAGTTCCTTGGTCTTTCCTTTTCCCTTTTCCCCACAAATGATTTCAATCATGGCACTTCCTCCTGCAAATATAAAAAGTCACAAAAAACGGTTCTTTATAACCATAATTATAGTATATTTGCACAGGAAATACAATCATTAATTCGCAAACGTGGAAAGAATCTGATTCATCAGTGTATACATATCGGAACGTGTTTTTCCCTTGTAAACGATACTGACAATATCATCGCCCTTTTTATTCTTTGAATATAAAACAAGGCAGTATCCCGCTGCATTTGTGGTACCGGTTTTTCCGCCGACAACGGTAATATCTTCCGGTTCCTTGGTCTGACCGTTCAGATAACGGTTTGTACTTTCCCATGTCTGTGTCACGGTATTACCGGATGCATTCTGATAAGCGGCATCATAACTTTTGGTATGGATAATGTCAATAAAATCCTGTGTCTGAATTGCTTCCTGAAAGATCAGGTACATATCGTAAACGGTTGTGTAGTGATCATCATCCGGCAGACCGTTTGCATTGACAAAATGGCTCTGTGTTGCTCCCAGGGCTTTTGCTTCGCGATTCATTTCTTCTGCAAATTTGTCAATTGACCCGGAATAATATTCGGCAAGGACATTTGCCGCATCATTTCCACTGACAAGTAGCAGTCCGTACAGTAAATCCCGGACAGTAAGTACATCCCCGGCAGCAAGTCCGCATTTGGAAGAATCCGCCATATTTGCAATGGCATCCGCACTGACGGTTACTTTATCATCCAGATCACAGTTACGGATAATGATATAGGCTGTCAGAATTTTTGTGGTACTTGCCGGATACAGTTTTTCGAAAAGGTTTTGGCTGTACAGTACTTCTTTGGTTGTCAGATCAAAAACACCAGCTCCTTCGGCATAATCTGCATGCACCTGGTCCGTGTCAAAATTAATATCGTCTGTCACACACAGATTCCTTGCAAAAAACTGGCTGCTGACGGAAGAATTATCTCCTGTCAGGGAGTATGGATTCTGGATATCCGCAGTCTTACCTGTTCCGCATCCGTTCATAAAAAGAGCTGCTATGCAGGAAATACATAGCAGTTTTATTTTTAAATGATGAGTTTTATTTGTACATTTCACGCCAGTCAAGGTCTCCTCTATCCAAAGATTTAATCAAAAGCTCCGCTGTGGCAAGATTGGTTGCAAGCGGGATATTGTGCTCATCACAAAGCCGCACAATGCTGTTGACATCCGGCTCATGTGACTTTGGTTTCAGAGGATCACGCAGAAAGATTACGAGATCAATTTCATTGTGCTCGATCTGTGCACCAAGCTGCTGGGAACCTCCCAGATGTCCTGCGAGATATTTATGTATCTGGAGGTTGGCAACCTCCTCGATCAGACGTCCGGTTGTTCCGGTTGCAAACAACTGGTTTTTTGCCAGAATTCCACGATATGCGATACAGAAATTCTGCATTAATTTCTTTTTTGAGTCATGTGCTACAAGTCCAATATTCATTAAACAATTCCCCCTAATATTTTTTCGGCTGTAATCCAACATTTAATACAAACCCCATTCCCAAATACAAAGAAAGCAAAGAGGTTAATCCGTAACTTACAAATGGAAGCGGAATTCCTGTATTCGGCATCAGACCGGTGGCAACAAAAATATTAAAAATACTCTGAAATCCAATCAGTGCAGCCATGCCGCAACAGATCAGTCTTCCTGCGAGATCCTTTGCCTTCCGTGCGATCAGAATACATTCTATCACAATAAACAGCAATAAAAGGACAATTACCATGGTACCTATAAAACCGAGTTCCTCACCGGCAACAGCGAAAATGAAATCTGTCTGTGGCTCAATGATATAATTCGCATTTTTCATGGATGTGGCCGCAGAATTGTTCAGGCCTTTCCCCCATAATTGGCCTGATCCAATTGCCATAATCGAATTTTGCTGCTGTGCTGCGATATCCGACCATCTGGGGTCCTGTGGATATAACCATGCCATAATTCGACCGAAACGGTAATCTCCCGAGGATTGTGCCATACGAAGTATAACGGTAATTCCTATCAATCCTGTCGGAATACAGATTCCCAAAACGGTTAATACTATTTTATAACTTAATCCGGCAATAAACAAGAGGCTAATAAAAATTAATGCAATTGCGATGGAAGTTGAAGTATCCGGCTGCTTTACAATCAAAAGCAGAGGAATTCCGATCAGGACAAAAGAAAGACCTATGGTTTTTACCGTGTTCAGGTTCTCTGCATGTTTGGAAAAAAAGCGTGCGAAAAATAAAATCAGCACGATTTTTGCCAGCTCGGAAGGCTGAAAACGAAAACCTCCAAAATCAATCCAGCGCTGTGCTCCACCGGCACTGTCACCAATACCTGTCATAACCAGACCAAGCAGGACAATGATTCCGATATAATACAACCAGGTAAATCTCAGAATAAAGGAATAATCCATCAAGGATACAATGACCATCGCCACCATACCGATGATACATCCTAAGATCTGCATTTTCTGTACAGAATGTTTGGCACTTCCAATGATCAGGATACCGATGATATTTAAAACCAGTATGCTGATCACCAATTGAAAATGATAATTTCTAAGTTTGTATTGTTTTAACATCTTAAGCTCTTTTCCTGTTTTGTTTCAAAACAACTCTTATCTCATAGTCATCCGGAGAAAATTCAAAATACCGTGAAATAATATCTGAAATTTCCTTTTTCATTCGCCTTGCTGCAGCAGGTGAATGTTCAAACGGTGCGGATTCTGCCATTAATTTCAGACGTTCACGGGCAATTGGTCCGGAACCGTCCTGTCTGTGGGAAAAACGATTAACCTTCATACTCACATTCCTTTCCGCCCAGATATATTTTTCCCTGCCGGATGCAGGGATCTTCTTTATTCAGATCCACCGGAATCACACGTGGATTTGCGAATGCTCTTGCGGCGGTCATAAATGCACGGGTGGCCTTTGTGTGCATGGAAAGTACAGGTATTCCCTTATTCTGGCTTACAACAATTCTTTCATCGGCAGGAATTACACCGATTGCCGAAAGTCCTAAAATATCTTCTACATCTTTTTGCGAAAGCATATCGTGTTTTCGCACCATACGGGCATTGTAGGCATTGATCAGCAGATCAATCTGTGAAAGCCGCATACCGTCCAGCAGACAGATGACTCTTCCTGCATCCCGCACAGCAGAAATATGCGGAGATGTAACAACTACTGCACGATCTGCTGCAGATACGGCAAAGTGAAACCCGTCTTCGATTCCTGCCGGACAGTCAATCAGACAGAAATCAAATTCCTGTTTTAAATGGGAAATCAGCGTATACAGCTTACTCTCATAATCCATAATCTTTCTGCAGCGGAGAGCTGCGGGAATCATAAACAGATTCGGATAACGCTTGTCCCGGATCAATGCCTGTTTTAACCGGCATTTGTTTTCGAGAAGGTCGATCAGATTATACTGGATCTGATCTTCCATTCCCATTACAACATCCAAATTCCGAAGTCCCATGTCTGTATCAAGCATGATGACTTTTTTATCTAACCGTGAAAGTCCTGCGCCAATGTTGGCAATTGTTGTAGTCTTGCCAACACCGCCTTTTCCTGAAGTGAAAACAATTGCTTCACCCATGAAATAAACCTCCTGTTAGTTTAAAGTGTAATCTATGTGACTAATCGGCAACAGAGTTTCTTATGTTACCGTTGGCACCGGCTGCTTTCATTTCCTTGATATCTTTCATCGATGTTTCTTTATAGTAATATGAAATTACATTTCTTGCCGCAGTTGCCGCATTATGCGAACTGTAACCGTTGGCAATTCGTACTGCGATGGTAATTTCCGGATCATCATATGGCGCATAACCAACAAACAGACCATGATTGGCATGTCCGGTCTGCTGTGCCGTACCGGTTTTTCCGGCAACCGGAATATCAAATCCCTGGAAGCGGTCCATGGTGGAAACCACTTCGCGCATACCGGAATGAATGGCATCCCACTGGCTGCTTGTTAAGGTGTCCGAAATATCTTCATAGTCGGCCTTATATTTTTTGACCGTCTTTCCATCTGCATCCACGATTTTATTCATCAGCTGATAATTATATTTTTTGCCGGAGGCCACGGCTGTTACATAGCGGGACAATGCAACGGTGGTATAGTTGTTATCACTCTGTCCAATGGCAGCCATAACCGGATATTTTGTCGCAACAGATGATTTGCTTTCCGAAATCTCCAGTCCTGTTTTTTGATCCAGGCCATAGATATGTGCATATTTCTGAATCAGATCAATACCGTTGGCATCATTATAAGATCCTGTTTTTTTCTGTGCCAGCCGATTGCCGACCGTATAGAAAAAGACGTTACAGGAATCCCGAATTGCCTCGGAAACATTGTCAAGTCCGTGACTGCCCGGATAAATCCAGCATTTTGGTTTGTTACTGATGTCATTATAAATTCCGGTACACCGGATCTGGTCGGATGTCGTAATCACGTTTTCTGCCAGACCGGCTGTTGCGGAAACCAGCTTAAAGGTGGAACCGGGTGCGGTCTTCTGCTGCGTCGCATAATTGAGCAGCGGAGAAGATTTATCATGCTGCAGAGATGCAAAATATTCCGAATCCACACCATTGGCAAGTTTGTTGCTGTCATATCCGGGATAACTTACCATGGCACGAATTTCCCCTGTTTTTTCATCCGTCACCACACAGGAACCGGTACATGGTTCAAGTGCAAGCTGTGCAGGCGTAATCTCAATGTTGTAAATCTTTTTCATGAGAAAATCCCGTGGAGACAACGATCCGTTTTTCAATTTGTTTACTGTTGCATCATCATAATCCAATACTCCCTGATCGAACAGAATCAGACAGAGCTGACGCGGGGAGATTTCGCCACGTGTAATCATATACTGGTATATAATTTTGGAAAATTCCGTATCTGTCTTAATGTTCTTTAGAATATACTTGCATAATGCATCATATACTTCTGTTGAGTCCGCATATTTTTCATCGACATTCAGCTGGCTGATATCGATCCAGTGCTGTGTGATACAGTAACTTAAATACTCTTTCGGGCTGATTTTCTGATTTTTCCATTTCTGGTAAACAGAATCACTGGTATCTATCTCATTTTTTAAGAGTACCTGATCGTCTTTTAACATGGAAATAATGTAAGTAAATTCATCCAGCACTTCATCGGACATTGTATTCAACGCTTCCGGTGAACTGGTCAGTTCCTGTTTTATTTTTCCAAGCGTTGTCTTCTGTCGGGATTTAAAAACACTTAACACATTTTTTTCGGTGTCAGAGGCTTTCGCTTTTGAAAAGTGTTCTGTGTTGATGACGCTGTTGCCAATCAGGGCTGTATACACATCGTTGATCGGAATTTCGCCCGATTTGATATTGGAATACACAATCGCCGCAATCTCATTCTGCAATGCCAGATAGGTAGCTTTCTGCAGATCTGCGTCGATACTCAGATACAGGTCATCTCCGGCTACAGAATCGGTGCTGCTGATAATTTCGGAAATTCTTCCTACATTATCAATATAAAATTTCTGCTCTCCGTTTTTCCCACGCAGATAGATCTCGTAATACTGCTCCATCCCGGCTTTTCCGACGGTGTCATTCTGGGTATAATCTTTATTCTTTTTGTGCAGTGCCGTATACTCCGATTCCGAAATCGGTCCGGTGTATCCGATGATCGATGAAAAATATTCACTGTAGTTATATTTCCGGATCATATCTTCGTTGACGGAAATGCCGCTCAGTGTGTCCATGTGCTCATTTACATAAGCAACGGTCTTGTCCGATACATCGGTTGCGATTTTTACTTCCTTGTATCTTGCAAAGCGGTTTCCAAGCATGGCATAACGGACAACAACGATACGGTATGCCAGATCCCCATCGTATTTCGAACTGATGCCAAAGTTGTCTTTTCCCATCAGATATTCCATAATCTGTTCTGCGGTTGCATTTGCCTCATCGATTCCGGTCTCCTTGTCATATTCAAGATCATCGGCAGAGCCTTTTCCGAAAACATCCGCACGAAAACGGTTCAGCGAGGAACCGGATACATTAAAGCTGTATGTACCGTCTTTTTTCCGGTCAATTTTGAAATCATTATTCAGCGTTTCACCATTATTCTTTAAAACCGTAAGAATCTCTGCAAGTTCTGCATTGACAGCCTTGTTTTTTTCTTTTGTGCTTGAATAGGTTGTACTGTCATTGATGGAAATGGAATATGCAAGTTCATTGTAAGCCAGAAGCTTTCCGTTTTTGTCATATATATTTCCACGTGCCGCATTGATCGGCTGCTTCATCTGAATCTTTAAAGAAAAGTTTTCCTGATAAGACTTTCCGTTGACGACCTGAAGGGTAAAGATTCTTGCAAGGATAATTCCGAAAAATACGATAAATACCGCAGCAAGCACAAAAAGGCGCGAACTGAAAAATTTCTTCAGAAAATCTTTGATATCATAACTCAAATTTTATAGCTCTCCTTTTCTCGTGTTCCTCAAGTTTCTGATTAATCTTGAGAAGAATAAAATACAAAAAGATGGTTATCACCATAGTATAAACAAATTCCGGTAGTATGATGGATGTAAAATAATACCAGAAAGAAAACCGGCTGCGCATAAAAAACATAACGATATAGATCATCAGGTTATTTACGATATCACTCGAGCCGATCAGAATCATCGGAAGCTTAATATCATCCGGGTAAAATCTTTTTTTGAACAATCCGTTGATGTAACCGATGTACATATAAAGTAAAGCATATCCTCCGAGATAAAACCCAAAAAATATGTCGATAAGCAATCCACAAAAGAATCCAACCCACAGCCCTTCTTTTTTCCCACGCATGAGTCCAAAAGAAGACACCACAATAATCAGCAGATTCGGACCGATATTGGCAAATGTCAAAGCTCGAAAAACGGTTGTCTGTAAGAGAAAACAGATTGCTATAATAATAAAAAGCACAATTTTTCTACGCATTTCCTACTCCTGTGATTTTTGTGTTTCGGTATTGTCCTGTGTTTCTGTCTGAGTATCGGATGCCTTCTGGGAAGACAGTTCCTTTTCTCCGGTGTCTTTGAGTGTCGTAATGACAAGCACCTCCCGCAGATGCTGGAAATCAACGACCGGCGTAATGGTTCCCGATTTTGTCAGGTTATTTGCATTTTTTTCAATGGAGGCAATGTATCCAATCAGAATTCCTTCCTGATACTGATCCGACACATAGGAAGTCACGACCGGATCGCCGACCTTTACCTTATCATCTTCATCCCGGAGTTCTGTAAATGGTAACACTTTATCCTGATTCATGGACTTTAAGCTGCCACCGACATTGAAATTATCTTTTGTGGTCAGAACCATGGAACTTACATTACTAGAATCATCGATGATGCTTCGCACCTTGGCAAAATTCGGACCGACGTCTGTGACGATTCCGACCAGACCGCTTCCGGCAATGACATTCATGCCTTTTTTTATGCCTTCTTTGGAACCTTTGTCAATCGTAAAACTTGAAAACCAGTTGGTTCCGTCCATGGCGATCACATTTGCTGCGACCTTCTGATATCCGGAATATTTATCATCCAGATCCAGAAGTTCCCGGTAATTGTCCAGTTCGTATTGTTCGAGCTTTGTGACGTTTAACTGATTGGTCAGATCGTCTACCTGATTTTGAAGCTTTTTGTTTTCTTTTAAAACTTCTCCAAGTGTTTGAAAGTCATTTGCTTTTCCTGAAATCCAGGAACCGGCATTGTTGATTCCCTTCTGCATCGGAACAAATACATATCCGGCAACTGAATTTAAAGGACCTCCGGAAAGATTAAATACCAGACTCGTAAACAGAGCAACAATACACACGCCGGTAAGGATCAGCAAAATATATTTACTTGAAAGATGCTTTTTCTTATTGCGAAAACTGCGAAATTTTTTCATAAAATCCTCGAATCCTTGTTTCTTACTTTAACGTAGTATTTTTCATGCTGAATGGAATCCGTTTATATTTGGAGTCCGTAGCAATCTTTGAAAGACCGCGGACTGCGCTCTCTTCCGGATTCTCACAGGTATTTACTTTAATATTTGTAATCTGTGTAAACAACTGGTCAAGATCTTTGATTTTTGATCCGCCGCCTGTGATATAAATACCTGCATAGATAATATCCCTGGCAAGTTCCGGTGGTGTTTTTTCCAGAATCAGTTTGATAGACGAACAGATCGATTCAAGATTTGCTTTGATTGCTTCATAGACAACCTCTGCGGTAATTTCACGTTCCACCGGAAGACCGCTTACGACATCCAGACCAACAACGGTCATCGTTTCCTGTCTTCCCGGAAGTCCGCTTCCAAGCTCTTCTTTTAATGCTTTGGCGGTTTTCTTTCCGATCACAAGGTTAAATTCCCTGCGGATATAGCTGATGATAGACTCATCGAGACGATTGGACCCGAAATGCATCAGATCACTGAGTACAAGTCCTCCGAGAGAAATCACAGAAATTTCGATCGTGTCTGCTCCCATATCCACAACCATGACTCCGGTAGGCTGATTTACATCAATTCCAAGTCCAACGGCATCTGCAAGTGGTTTTTCACAGAGCATAACGTTTTTCGGACGAAATTTGCTTTTATAAAAAAGTTCAAAGAATGCACGTTTTTCTACATCGGTAATGTCTGTCGGTACTGCGACAAGAAATTCTGCATTCTTTACTCTTCCTTTTAATTTTTTCTCAATATAATCAAAAATCATGGTCTGCAGAAAATTGTAATCTGCGATCACTCCCGTAGAAACCGGAAACGTAACGTTGATGCTTTCCGGTGCTTTTTCATACATTGCATAGGCATCATCACCATACGCATAAATCTGCGTTTTGTTGATAATGGCAATGGTGTTTTTTTCAGATATCACTTTTCCACTGGATTTACTGAATACTTTAAAATTACATGTACCGAAGTCAATACCATAAATATTGTTACTCATTGTCTTCTCCCTTTTCTTGTGTTATAACAATTTATTTTCGCGAAAACTGAAATACTGCTGATCTCCGATTACGATATGATCAGCAAGGGTTAATCCCAACACCGAGGCGCCTGCCCGAATCTGTTCGGTAAGCTTTTTGTCTTCTGTGCTTGGAGTTGGGTCTCCACTCGGATGATTGTGCAGGATAACGATCATAACAGCATTTCGAAGCAGTGCTTTGCGAAACAGTTCCATGGGAGAAACATATGCATAACTGATGCTCCCGGTTGCGATCACACTGTCTCCTAAAAATTTGCATTTGGAATCAAAGAAAGCTGCCATAAAGGCCTCTTCCCTGCGGTGCCGGAGTTCTTCCATATAATAATCGGCGATGGAAGACGGACAGTTCATGGATAAATGATATCCGCGTCCGGTTCTGGCAATGCGCTTGGAAAGCTCCGCAATTGCTTTCAGCTGTGTTGCCTTGACCGGGCCAATGCCCCTGCGTTCTAAAAGCTGTTCATATCCGATTTCATACAGATTCAAAAGATTTCCCTGACACTCCGACAAAAGATCACGCGCAAGATCCAAAGCCGTATAATCCTTTGTTCCTGTCTTTAATATAATTGCAAGAAGCTCTGCATCCGACAGCGCCTCTGCTCCAAGAATCTGAAAACGTTCGTAAGGCCGTTCCGATTCCGGCAGGTTTTTCATTGAAATGTGACTCAAAACAGGTTCCTTTCTACTTTTCCGAAGCCACATGAAAACTCATATTATTTTAGCACAGTTCATCTATATTAACAAGGTTACGTTCATAAAGTTTCTGTAAAGACATGAGAATTCCAAGCTTCGCATGGTACCATGTCAGACCCCCCTGAAAATAAACGGCATATGGCGGTTTCACCGGGCCATCTGCGGAAAGTTCGATGGAAGAACCCTGTACGAATGCACCTGCTGCCATAATAACGTCACAGTCATAACCAGGCATTGCCCATGGCTCCGGAGTGACATAGCTGTCTACCGGTGCAGCAGCCTGAATTCCTTCACAGAAAGCAATCATGGCATCCCGGTTTTGAAATTCCACAGCCTGAATAATGTCATGGCGGCTTTCTGTACTGTCCGGAACCACTTTATACCCCAGTTTTTCATAAATATCTGCCGCAAAAATGGCTCCCTTTAAGGCACCGCTTACAACGGTCGGTGCAAGAAAGAGGCCCTGATAAAAGGACTGGATCACACCAAGCGAAGCTCCTACTTCTTTTCCGAGTCCAGGGGAAGTCAGGCGATATGCCGCATTTTCCACACATTCCTTTTTACCGACAATGTATCCGCCAATCGGAGCAAGGCCGCCTCCCGGGTTTTTAATCAGAGAACCGACCATCATATCCGCTCCCACTGCAAGTGGCTCCCGGTCTTCCACAAACTCTCCGTAACAATTGTCAACCATACAGATGACATCCGGTTTGATATTTTTGATAAATGTGATCAGTTCCCCAATCCGCTCGACCGACAGCGTTGGACGTGTCTGGTATCCCTTAGAGCGCTGGATGGTTACCAGGCGGGTGTTTTCATGGATTGCATTCCGGATTCCATCGTAATCAAATGAACCGTCCGGCAGCAGATCCACCTGGGAATAAGTGATTCCGTATTCGGCAAGGGAACCTTTGGATGGGCGGATGCCAATTACTTCTTCCAGAGTGTCGTACGGTTTTCCGACCGGAGAAAGAAGCTCATCGCCCGGACGCAGATTGGACATCAGAGCGAGCGCAAGTGCATGGGTTCCACAGGTGATCTGTGGACGGACCAGCGCATCTTCCCCGCCAAAACAGTCTGCATATACCCGCTCTAAAGTATCTCTTCCCATATCATTATATCCGTATCCGCTCGAAATATTAAAACATTCTGCACTCACACGGTTTTTCTGCATGGCTGCAATGACTTTCATCTGATTGTATTCCGCATTTGCATCAATCTTTTCAAAACGCTCTTTTAATTCCTGTTCGATTTTTTCGCCAAATGCATAAACTTTCTCGGAAATTCCAAGTTCTTTATATTTTTCTTCCAGTAACTGATTCATTGTATGATTCCTTTCTCGTGTAAAACATCCGTCATTTTCTGTAACATCTGATCTTCCCGGTCATTGAATTCGGATTTGTCCAGCCAGATGACATCCTTTTCCCGGCGAAACCAGGTAAGCTGCCGTTTCGCAAAATGTCTGGTTTCCCGTTTGATCACATACACCGCTTCCTCAAGGGAGCAGCTGCCGTCCAGATAATCTAAAATTTCTTTGTATCCCAGTCCCTGCATGGAAACCATATCTTTGCGGCATCCCATATCATACAGCGTTTTTACTTCTGTAAGAAGTCCCTGCTCCATCATTAAGTCCACGCGCTGATCAATGCGCCGGTATAATTTTTCCCGTTCGTCCGTCAGTACAAAATATGCAAAACGATACGGAGATATTTTCTGATGTTCTTTTTCGTTGTGTGCGGAAATCGGCGTATGATTCTGATGGTAAAATTCCAGTGCACGGATGACCCGTTTGATATTATTTTCATGAATGGTTTCATAAGAAACCGGATCAATTTCTTTTAATTTTTCATGCAGGGCATGCGCCCCATATTCTTTTGCAAATGCCGTAAGTTCTGTACGGTATGCCGTATCGGATTCCTCTTTGGAAAAGTCTATGTCGTACAACAGTGACTGGATGTAAAATCCGGTTCCGCCGGCGATAATCGGGATCTGTCCGGCAGCATAGATCTGCTGCAGGGCCTCTTTTGCCATCTGCTGAAAACGGACAATATTAAACTCTTCGGACGGCTCTAACACATCGATCAGATAATGGGGTATCCCTTTCATCTCTTCCGGCATAATTTTTGCAGAACCGATATCCATGTGTTTATATACCTGCATCGAATCCGCGGAAATAACGGCGCCGTTTATTTTTTTCGCAAGTTTTATTGACAGTGCCGTTTTTCCGACGGCTGTGGGGCCTGCAAGAATGACAAGTGGTTTCATGAAACAATCCTCTTAAATTTTTTCTCTATTTCGTATTTTGACATGGAAATGATGGTCGGCCTTCCATGCGGACAGCAAAACGGATTTTCCAGCGTCAGTAATTCCGTCATGAGTGCATCCACTTCCGGCAGGCTCAGTCTATGATTTCCCTTTACCGCTGCCTTGCAGGACATGGTGGCTACTTTTTCCAGAATCAGTTCCGGCGTCTGCCGTCCGGTCAGATTTGAAAAATCGTCAAGCATTTCGATAAACAGATCTTTCATGTCAATATGGTACAGATTATCCGGTACTGCGGAGATCATATATTCTCTGCCTCCGAAATTTTCGATCTCGTACCCGAATTTTTTTATTTCCGGCAGGTACGTCTCTAACATTTCCTGCTCATGGGCATCCAGACTCAGCACAATGGGCGGGCTGACTGCCTGGGATGTAAATTCTTTTTCTTTTAATTTTGCCATCATCCGTTCAAAAAGTACCTTTTCATGTGCCGCATGCTGATCCATAATATACAATTTATCCTCGTATTCGATCAGCCAGTAGGTTTGAAACAACTGTCCGATGATGCGGTGCTTTTTGCGGGCATCATCCGTTAAAAATTCCGGTGAAGCAGCGGCAAGTGTCATCTGTTCGCCAACCGGTTGTTTTTTTGGAATATCTGCAGGAGAGGCTGTTTCCTCCCGCTTTGGGAACGGGTCAAAGGATTCCCGTACCATGGTTTTATCCGGATGCTGTGGCACATACGGCTCAAATGCCGGTGTTTTTTTTGATGGCACAGGCGAAGCCACAGGAGAAACCGGTTTTTCCGGAATCGGAGGCTGGTGATGCTGCTGTCGGATTTCATTGATTCTGCGCTTTTCAAATGGTTCCGGAATCGGTTCTTTGTATGCCGGGGGAAGATTCTTTTTTTTATGTTCTGCTTCATCTACCGGAACTTCCGGAATCAGTTCCTTATGGGAAAGCAGTCCGAAGAGAACATCACACAATTCTTTGTAAATTTCCTGATTGTGTCCAAACCGCAGTTCCATTTTTGTCGGATGTACATTCACATCAAGAGTATCCCCCGGAAATGTGAAATACAAAACTGTAAACGGATACTGGTGCTGCATCAGGAAATTATGATAAGCCTCTTCTATCGATCTGGAAAGCAGAGAACTTTTGATGTAGCGTCCATTGATAAAATAGTTTTCGTAATTCCGGTTTCCGCGGTTAATCACAGGTTTTCCAATATAGCCGGAAAGGGAGAAATATTCTCCCTTGTAGTTTACCTCTAACAGTGCCGCCGCAATCTCACGTCCGTAAATATGGTAAATGAGATCCCGTTTTTTCCCGTTTCCGGAAGTGTGCAGTCTTGTCTGGTTGTTGTTGATATATTTAAAAGAAATATCCGGATGGGACAGGGCAAGTTTTTCCAGCATGTCACTGATGTAGGTGCCCTCTGTCTGTGCCGTCTTTAAAAATTTGCGTCTGGCAGGGGTATTGTAAAACAGATCCCGGACCAGAAATGTTGTGCCATCGGGAGCACCGATTTCTTCGTCTGCAATTTCTTTTGAGCCTTCGATCACGTACCGGGTGCCGGTCAGGGCATCGGCTGGTTTGGTGATCATTTCCACTCTGGAAACAGCAGCAATGCTGGAGAGTGCTTCCCCACGGAATCCTAAAGAATGTACACACATCAGATCTTCTGCACTGCGGATTTTGCTGGTTGAATGCCGCAAAAAGGCCAGTGGAACTTCTTCTTTTGGAATTCCGCATCCATTGTCCGTGATGCGGATCAGGGAAATGCCCCCTTCTTTGATCTCCACGGTAATGGCGGATGCCCCTGCATCAATGGCGTTTTCCACAAGCTCCTTTACCACAGAACTCGGGCGTTCCACGACCTCTCCTGCTGCAATCTTATCAATTGTCTCCTGACTTAATAACGCAATTTTGCTCATTCGTTTTTCCTTTTTTATATCCTACCAGCGGTTTTTAACTTTGTTCTGAAGCTCATACAGTTTATTGAGTGCATCCATCGGGGTCATGTGGCTGATATCCACGTCCCGCAGTTCCTGAATGATATCGTCATCTTTTACGGTGTCAAACAATGACATCTGTGTCAGATCCACCTCATCGAGATGCGGTTTTTTCTTTTTTCCGGAGGCCTGTCCTTCCACGGATATATTTTTCACGGTTTCCGTAATATCGTTTGCAGAAAGCTGGTTGACAATGTCTTTTGCGCGGTTAATCACAAGTTCCGGAATCCCTGCCAGTTTAGCAACCTGTATTCCATAACTTTTGTCTGCACCGCCCTTTACAATCTTGCGCAAAAAGACGATGTCGTCTCCTTTTTCCTTGACCGCAATACAATAGTTGTTGACATTGCTAATCTTGCCTTCCAGCTCGGTAAGCTCATGATAGTGGGTTGCAAATAAGGTCTTTGCCTTCCAGTTCAGTCAGTTCATGATAATGTGTGGCAAACAGTGTTTTTGCTCCCAGTAATTTGGGATTGCTGATATATTCGACAACCGCCCAGGCAATGCTGAGTCCGTCGAAGGTACTGGTTCCGCGTCCGATTTCATCCAGAATCAGAAGGGAATTCGCTGTGGCATTGCGAAGAATATTTGCCACTTCATTCATTTCTACCATAAAGGTACTCTGCCCACTTGCCAGATCATCTGAAGCCCCGACACGCGTGAAAATCCGGTCCACAATTCCAATGTTGGCAGATTCTGCCGGAACAAAGCTTCCAATCTGTGCCATCAGAACGATCAGTGCGCTCTGGCGCATATAGGTAGATTTTCCTGCCATATTCGGACCGGTAATGATGGAAATCCGGTTATTGTGATTGTCCAGATACGTGTCATTGTCTATAAACATATCATTGACAATCATTTTTTCGACAACCGGATGACGGCCGCCTTTGATATCAATCACGCCGGATTCGTTGATCTTTGGTTTGCAGTAATTATTCTGTCCTGCCACAAGTGCCAGGGAAACAAACACATCAATCTGCGCCACTGCCCGTGCGGTTGCCTGAATACGTGCAACATTATCCGCGATGGTATCCCGGATCTGGCGGAACAGATCGTATTCTAATTCGACCAGACGATCCTGGGAACCGAGAATCGTATCTTCGAGTTCTTTTAATTCCGGCGTAATATAGCGCTCGGCATTGGTCAGTGTCTGCTTTCTCACATAGTAATCCGGCACCTGATCCTTAAAGGAATTGGTCACTTCCAGATAATATCCAAACACTTTGTTGTATTTGATACGCAGGTTCTTAATTCCAGTCTTTTCGCGTTCTTTGCCCTCTAAGTCTGCCAGCCATTTCTTTCCATCCGTTGATGCGTTCCGCAGCCGGTCCACTTCCTCATTGTATCCGGTTTTTATGATGTTGCCGTCACGTACGGAAATCGGAGGATCATCGTTGATGGAAGACTTCAAAAGTGCACACAGATCTTCCAGACAGTCAAAATGTTCCCGGATTCCGGTGGCAAGCTCTCCCTTTAAATCCTCAAGCAGTGTTTTAATTGGAGGCAGCATTTCTAAAGAATTGCAAAAAGCAATCATATCCCGCGGATTGGCGGTCTGGTATGTAATTCTGGTAATCAGACGTTCCAGATCATATATTGGTCCTAAATATTCCCGCAATTCTTCCCGGGTGATCTCCTGATCATTTAAATTTGTAATCAGTTCCTGCCGTTTTAATATCTCTGTTTTGTCGATCAGCGGCTGTTCCACGTAAGAGCGCAGAAGTCTGGCACCCATTGCCGTCTTTGTCTTATCCAGTACCCAGAGCAGGGAACCACGCTTTTGTTTTTCCCGCATGGTCTCTACCAGTTCGAGATTTCTCCGGGAGGAACTGTCAATGATCATATATTTCCCGATGGAATACGGACGGAGTTCCAGAATATTAGAAAGGGTGTTCTTTTGTGTTTCATACAGATATTTCAGTAATGCCGCGGAGGCAATCACACCACAGTCGTAATCCATCAGTCCCAGCCCTTCCAGACTCTGTACATGAAAATGGGACAACAGCGTTTCCTTTGCCAGATCATCCCCGAAATACCAGGAATCCAGAGCGGATACCGCAATTCCCATGCGCTCCTTCATATCATCGATATCTACCCCGCTCATATAAAACGGCTCGTTGCAGATGATTTCTGTCGGACTGAAACGATTCAGCTCGTCCAACAGTTTTCGTTCACTGTCCACTTCCGTTACAAAGAAATCTCCGGTCGTAACGTCGGTCGTCGCAATGCCGTATTTATCCCCGATATATACGATACACATGAGATAATTGTTTTTTGCCTCGTCTAACGACTGCATATCAATGTTTGTTCCCGGAGTGACTACACGGATGACTTCCCGTTTGACAATTCCTTTTGCCAGTTTCGGATCTTCCACCTGTTCACAGATTGCTACTTTGTATCCTTTTTTGACCAGCCGGTTGATATATCCGTCTGCGGCATGAAACGGAACCCCGCACATCGGTGCCCTTTCTTCCAGTCCACAGCTTTTTCCTGTCAGCGTTAGTTCGAGTTCCTTTGAAACTGTTTTGGCATCCTCGAAAAACATTTCATAAAAATCACCCAGACGGTAAAACAGGATACAGTCTTTGTATTCTTCTTTTGTCTGCAGATAATGCTGCATCATTGGTGTTACTTCTTGTTTCACTTTTTTCTCTCTTTCTAATAAACCGGATGATAACGTTTCATCACATCATCAGCCAGACGCAGACCGTCCATCGCTGCCGACATAATGCCTCCCGCATATCCTGCGCCTTCTCCACCCGGATAAATTCCGTGCACACGGCTCTCTCCATTTGTATCCCGCATGATCCGCACCGGAGATGAGGTGCGTGTTTCCATGCCGGAAAGAATCGCATCAGACCGGTCAAACTGCGGAATAATGTTCGAAAAATGTTCCATTCCAAGCAAAAAGGAATGTTCCATGTCCTCTGTCATCAGACCTCTGAGATTTGCAAAGCAGGTCTGCCCTTTTGTCTGGGAATTAAAATCTCCATATCCTTGGCTTGCAATATTCTGCCGGTAATCGCCAAACAGCTGCTGCGGAATCTTTCCGTTTCCCAGCTGATAAGTTTTATGTTCGAGTGTTTCCTGAAAGTGCATGCCATCAAGTGGATCCTGTGCTCCGTAATCGGCAGGGGAAACCGAAACAATAATGGCAGAATTTGCGTTTTTCCCACTTCTGCCCGAATAACTCATACCATTGACACAGGTTTTTTCCTTCATGGAGGAAGCATTTACGACATAACCGCCCGGACACATGCAAAAAGAATATACCCCGCGTCCGTTTGGAAAATTGGACGTCACCTTATAAGGTGCGGCAGGAAGCCGCAGGGCGTTTCTTTTTCCGTTTCCGTACATGGCATCATCGATCATCTGCTGGGGATGTTCCACGCGGAATCCCACGGCAAAATTTTTGGCTTCCATCGGAAGCTGGTGCCGGTGCAGCATCATAAAGGTATCCCTTGCACTGTGTCCAAGTGCAAGAATGGCAACATCGGCAGGAATCACCGTATCATCCTCCGTCACAAGTGCATGCAGTGCATTTTCTTTTATCTGAATGTCTTTTAAACAGGTCTGAAAACGAAACTCCGCGCCGTGTTTGATCAGGTAATCCCTCATATTTTTGATCACCTTCGCCAGAATATCGGTTCCGATATGTGGTTTTGCATCATAAAGAATGTCCGATGGTGCCCCAAATTTTACGAATGTTTCCAGTACATAACGGTTTCTTCCGGACGGATCCTTCACCACCGTGTTTAATTTTCCATCGGAAAAGGTTCCTGCCCCACCTTCTCCAAACTGTACATTGGAATCCGGCTGCAGAATACCGGTTTTCCAGAAGCGTTCAACGTCCGCACTGCGGTCTTCTACCTGTTTTCCGCGCTCTAAAATAAGCGGCGCATATCCTGCAAGTGTCAGCTGCCAGGCTGCAAAAAGACCACAGGGACCGGCTCCCACAATCACCGGACGCCGGTTTAAACGCTCATGCCCCATTTCCGAAAAACGGTAACCGGTTTCTGTCACAAAGCTGACGGAAGGTTGATGCAGTTTTTTTACGATGCTGTTTTCCTGACGGATCGTTACATAGATGCAATATACATAAAACAATGACGGCTTTTTCCGTGCATCGAGGGAACGCCGCATCACCTCGTAATGAAATGTTTCTTTCGATGGAATACGAAGTGTTTTTCTGATTTTATCTTCCAGATCTTTTTGGGAATGTCCTACTGGAAGCTTTAACTGATTGATTTTAATCATTATGAACCTACTTTACTTCCTGCGACATGTCCGCTGGACCATGCCCATTGCAAATTATATCCCCCACAGATTCCATCGACATCCAAAAGTTCACCAACGAAATAGATGCCAGGAACAATCCGTGATTCCAGCGTATCTGTGTGGATTTCTTCTGTGTGGATTCCCCCAGTGCACACCTGTGCAGCAGAAAAATCCCTTACCTTTTTTAAGCGGACAGGAAATGTCTGTATCTGTCTGCAGAGCGTTTCGATCTGCTTTTGGGAAATCCGTTCCGTGTGTTCATGAACCGGAATGCCTGCTGCCTTAAGTATAACCGGAATCAGTTTATGGTTTAAAAGCCCACGAAGTGATTCTGCGGCATCCTGTATCCCAGCATCCCGTAAAAATCTGCGCTGCAGTTCCTGCGCAAGCATATCTTCGGAAAAATCCGGCAGAAAATTGATGGTAAGTTCTGCCTGTTTTTTCTGATACAGCGCTTTCGAGGCCGGACTGCTGATCTGAAATACCGGAATACCGGAAATCCCGTAATCTGCAAGCTGCAGTTCTCCCCGTTCCTGTTCGCATTTCTGCCCATCTATGTACAAAGACAGGAGTGCGTCCGTGCGGACTCCGGATACTTTGGAAAATTCCATTCCTTCTGCCTCAAATCCACACAGTGCCGGCAAAATCGGCACAAACCGGTGCCCAAACGATTTTATCAGCGAAATCATGGATCCATCGCTTCCGGATTTCGGTGCAGCACGAAGACCTGTTGCAAAAACAAGATTGTGGGAACAATACGTTCCCATGGATGTCCGTACCTCAAATCCGTATTTTGTTTCACCAAGCTGCCGGATGTCACAGGAAGTGACCAGGGAAACTCCGCTTCGTTTCATTTCCGCGGACAGCGCATCCGCAACGGAAGAAGCCTGTCCGGAGTTTGCGTATACATATCCGTTCTTTTCTTTTGGCCAGATGCCGATCTCCCGGAAAAACGCAAGGGTATCTTCCACTGTAAACTGCTTTAAAATTTCCTGTACCAGTCCGTGGTCTCCGTAATAACACCGGGGAGACATCTTAAGATTTGTAAAATTACATTTTCCGTTTCCGGTGGCCAGGATTTTTTTCCCGGTTTTTTCATTATGTTCCAAAATGGTAACCTGAGCGCCGCAGCGGGCCGC
>OLRQ01000971.1_pt1 | contig 25553 bp, 24 predicted proteins | sample 1671971 | NCBI WGS metagenome assembly OLRQ01 (sample SAMEA3136631, study PRJEB25190) | human gut metagenome | biome: human gut; feature: human-associated habitat; material: faeces | place: Austria | collected 2013
CACCTTCTCATGGGTGCCTTTCTTCCCCCGAATCACCGGAGCCAGCACCTGGATACGGGTGGCCTCCGGCAGAGCCAGCACCTGATCTACGATCTGGTCAATGGTCTGCTGTTTGATCTCTTTGCCGCAGTTGGGGCAGTGGGGGGTGCCCACCCGTGCCCAGAGCAGACGGAGGTAATCGTAAATCTCCGTCACCGTGCCCACGGTGGAGCGGGGGTTTTTGCTGGTGGTCTTTTGGTCGATGGAGATGGCAGGGGAGAGGCCATCAATGGAGTCCACGTCAGGCTTGTCCATCTGCCCCAGGAACATTCGGGCGTAGCTGGAAAGGGACTCCACATACCGGCGCTGCCCTTCGGCGTAGATGGTGTCAAACGCCAGGGAGCTTTTCCCGCTGCCGGACAGGCCGGTGACCACCACCAGCTTGTCCCGTGGAATTTCCACGTCGATGTTTTTCAGGTTATTGGCGCGTGCGCCTTTGACAATAATGCGATCTTGCATAGTGATTTGAATTCCTTCTTTGAAACAGGCTTATGACTGCCCCTTCAGCTCGATGATTTGATCTCGCAAGGCGGCGGCCAGCTCGAACTCCAACCGGCTGGCGGCCTCCTTCATGGCCTTCTCCAGCTGGGCGATGTGAGCGGCACGCTCTTGTGCGGTGAGCTTGCCCTTCTTGTGGCTTTCTTCCACTGGCTTGCTCAGCTCCAGCAGATCTCGGATGTCCTTTTGGATGGTCTTGGGCACGATGCCGTGGGCCTTGTTGAAGGCGTCCTGCTTGGCACGCCGTTCCTCTGTGACCGTGATGGCGCGATCCATAGAGGGCGTGATCTTGTCGGCGTACAGGATGACCATGCCGTCAGCGTTTCGAGCGGCACGGCCGATGGTCTGAATGAGAGCGGTCTCGCTGCGCAAAAAGCCCTCCTTGTCCGCGTCCAAAATGGCCACCAGGGACACTTCCGGCAAGTCCAGCCCCTCTCGGAGCAGGTTGATGCCCACCAGCACATCAAAGACACCTAGACGCAGGTCACGGATGATCTCCGTCCGCTCAATGGTCTTGATGGAGTGGTGCATATACTTGGCCTTCACACCAGCCTTGATGAGATATTCCGTCAAATCCTCTGCCATCTTGATGGTCAGCGTGGTCACCAGCACTCGTTCCTTTCGCGCGGAGCGGGCTTGGATCTCCGCCAGCAGATCATCAATCTGCCCCGTGACGGGACGCACCTCGATGAGCGGATCCAGCAGCCCGGTGGGACGGATGATCTGCTCCACTAGCTGGCCAGAGCGTTCCCGCTCATAGGCGCCGGGGGTGGCGGAGACGTAGACCACCTGGTTCAGCCGCTGCTCAAATTCCTCGAATTTCAGCGGCCGGTTGTCATAGGCGCAGGGCAGCCGAAAGCCGTAGTCCACCAACGTGGTCTTTCTGGCTCGGTCGCCGTTATACATGGCTCGCACCTGGGGCAGGGTCACATGGGACTCGTCGATAAACAACAAAAAGTCATCGGGAAAGTAGTCCAATAGGGTCATCGGCGGAGAACCAGCCGGCCGCTCCGCAATGACTCTGGAATAGTTTTCAATGCCTTGGCAGTACCCCAGCTCCCGTATCATCTCCATGTCGTATTGGGTGCGCTGACGGATGCGCTGCGCCTCAATGGCCTTGCCCTGGCTCTGGAAGAACTCCACCTGCTTCCACATCTCGGCTTCGATCTCCGCCAGTGCCCGCGCCAGCTTGTCCTTGGTGGTGACATAGTGGCTGGCGGGGTAGATGGCAACGTGATTCAGGATGCGCACCGGCGCACCGGTGACCACGTTGATCTCGCTGATGCGATCCACCTCATCTCCCCAGAACTCCACCCGAATGGCGTGTTCCTTGGCGTAGACCGGATAGATCTCCACCGTGTCTCCTCGTACACGAAACATATTTCGGTCAAAGGCGATGTCGTTGCGCTCGTAGCGGATCTCGATGAGCTTTTTCAGCAGAGCGTTTCGGTCATACTCCATGCCAGTGCGCAGGCTGATGACCATATTTTTGTAGTCGATGGGGTTGCCCAGACCGTAGATGCAGCTGACGGAGGAGACAACGATCACATCCCGCCGTTCAAAGAGGGCGGAGGTGGCGCTGTGGCGCAGCCGGTCGATCTCCTCGTTGATGCTGGCGTCCTTCTCAATGAAGGTGTCCGTGTGGGGGATATATGCCTCCGGCTGATAATAGTCGTAGTAGGAGACGAAATACTCGACAGCATTGTTCGGGAAAAACTCCTTGAACTCCGCACAGAGCTGGGCGGCCAACGTTTTGTTGTGCGCCAGCACCAGCGTAGGACGCTGCACCCGTTCGATGACCTTGGCCATGGTGAAGGTCTTGCCGCTGCCGGTGACCCCCTGTAGGGTCTGCTCATCCAGCCCCAGCTCGATACCATTGGCGATGGCGTCAATGGCCTCCGGCTGATCGCCGGAAGGCTCGAAGGGGCTGACAACTTTAAATTCAGGCACGAAAGAAACACCAGCCTTTCAAACGAAAATAAACACAGGCGATCAGCCACCGCCGCAAGAGCGGCGTCACAAGCGTTTTCCGGAGGAAAACCTTGGCGCAGGGGCGATTCACTCGCCCCGAGCAAGGGAGAGAAACCAGAGCACATCAAAACCGATGTAATTCCCCAGTCTGCGCCAAAGAAATGTAGTCGCCATCGCAGAAGATCAGGTGATCCAACAGTTCGATGTCCAGTCGATCCAACATCTTGCGGCAGGCCAGAGTGGCTTCATGATCTGCGTAGGAGGGCTGGGTGGAACCCACCACATGACAGTGAGCCAGCACCACAGCGGAGGCACGATAGCGTATAGCAATCTCTGCTACCTGACGGGTAAACAATGCGCACGAGGTCAAATCCCCTTCATCAATCAAATCACAGCCCATAACCTTCCCCTTGGCGTTCATGCACAGCATATATGCCATCTCATTTCGCGCACCGAAGAAATATGGACGCAGCCAGTCTGCGTAATCAAAGGTATTACGCAGCACATTGCCGCGGGCAGAACGGTCGATGTGATACCGACGGGCGATCTGGGGCAGCATATGGATGAGCAAGGCAGTGTGCTGCCCAACGCCAGGCACCTGCATAAGATCGGAAACAGAAGCGTCAAAGACGCCAGCCAGGGAGCCAAAGTGGTTGATCAGACGGTGTGCCAAAGGGTTGGTATCCCCTTGTGGGATGGCGTAAAAGAGGAGAAGTTCCAACAACTCATGGTTCTCAAACGCCACTTCACCGTTGCGAAGAAAACGGTCCTTTAACCGTTGCCGGTGTCCAGTATGGCAGTTCTTTTCTTTCAAATCAACCACTCTCTTTCTATTTGCTTTAATGGACAGATCGGATCACTCTGCGCCGTACTGACGCAAGTACGCTTCCATGCGTTCCTTCATGGCGTGGTCGATATAGACCTTGCCGTCAATGGGGCGCTCATAGAGGAACTGGATGATGTCCCGCACCGTGACAATGGGGTGCACGGCAATGCCGTACTCCTTCCGCAGCTCGTCCAGGGTGGAACAACTGCCCTGCCCCCGTTCCATTCGGTCTACCGAGACGAACAGACTGGAGATCTTCACAGGCGCCACCTTCTGGAATAGGGCGATGGATTCCCGCACAGCGGTGCCGGCGGTGACCACGTCCTCTACGATGGCGATGACATCGCCGGCCTGGGGCTGATAGCCCACCATGAAGCCGCCCTCGCCGTGATCCTTCACCTCTTTCCGGTTGAAGCAGTAGGGGAGGTCACGGCCGTAGTTGCGATACAGGGAGGCGGCGGCAGAGACAGCCAGGGGGATGCCCTTATAGGCGGGGCCGAACAGGGCGGTGGTGTCTGCCGGCAGATGTTCCTGGAGACAGGCTGCGTAGTAGTCGCCCAGACGGGCGGCCTGGGCGCCGGTTTTGTAATTGCCGGTGTTGATGAAATAGGGGGTTTTCCGACCGGATTTGGTGGTGAAATCTCCGAAGGTCAATACACCAGAGCGCACCATAAAGGTGATAAATTCCTCTTGATAAGTCATAAAAATACCTCTTTTCCCGTTTGAAAAAGAGCAAACGGGTCTGTCCGTGGGTCATGTCACAGCTCATTATAGCATCATCTATTTTAATAGACAAGACAGAGCGTTAGAAATGCTTTCCCAGAAAAGGGAAAACTCCCCTGCTCCAGCAGGGGAGTTTGATGATAGATGTGATAGGGATTACTTGTCGACCACGGGGATTTCAGTGGTATCCACTTCATGCAGATTAGCCAGATAATACTTGGTATCCTTTGCGATGGTGCCAGACAGAGCCAGGACAGCCACCAGGTTGGGGATTGCCATAAAGGCGTTGAGGATGTCGGCGATGTTCCAGACCAGATCCAGAGCAACAACGGGAGCGATGACGATAACTGCGATGTAGAGCAGCTTGTAGGGCAGCAGAGCCTTCTTGCCGAATAGGTATTCGGCGCAGCGTTCACCATAATAGGACCAGCCCAGGATGGTGGAGTAAGCGAAGCAGATGATGCCGATGACCAGAATGATGGGGCCAAGGACGGGGATCTGAGAGAAGGCTGCGGTGGTCATCTGACCGCCGTTTTTGATGGTGGACATATCAATGCCATTGTCACGCATGATGGTGGTGACCAGAACCAGACCGGTCATCAGGCAGACAACAACGGTATCCCAGAAGGTGCCGGTTGCGGAGACCAGAGCCTGACGGACAGGGTTACGGGTCTGTGCAGCGGAAGCGACCAGGGGAGCGGAGCCCAGACCGGATTCGTTGGAGAACAGGCCGCGGGCAATACCGTAACGAGCTGCCATCATGATGCCCTGACCGACCAGGCCGCCAGCGACTGCGCCGGGCTTGAATGCCAGGGTGCAGATGGTCTTGATCGCGGGGATCAAAGTATCATGGTTCATGCCCAGAATGATGATGCAGCCCAGGACATAGAAGACAGCCATGAAGGGAACCAGCTTCTCACAAACGGTAGCGATGGACTTGATGCCGCCCAGAATGACGACAGCGGTGATGATGCCAAAGATGATGCCGATGCCCAGACGGGGAGTGGGGATGAAGTTGATGTTGTTTTCGATGACTTCTGCGATGGCGTTGATCTGTGTTGCGTTACCGATGCCGAAGGAGGCGAAGGTTGCGAAGAAAGCGAACAGAATGCCCAGCCACTTCATGTTCAGACCACGTTCCAGAGCGTACATTGCGCCGCCCTGCATACGACCGTCTGCGCTCTGCACACGGTACTTCACGGCGATCAGGGATTCAGAATACTTGGTGGCAATGCCGAACACGCCGGTCAGCCAGCACCACAGGACAGCGCCAGGGCCGCCGATGAAGATCGCAGTGCCCACACCGATGATGTTGCCGGTGCCGATGGTGGAGGCCAGTGCGGTGGTCAGAGCCTGGAACTGGCTGACATCGCCGGGAGCATCAGGATCCTTGGTGAAGGAGAGCTTGATGGCGGTGCCGAGCTTTCTCTGAATGAAACCGGTTCGTGCTGTCAGGAACAGGTGAGTGCCGAACAGCAGGACGATCATGGGGATGCCCCATACCTGGCCGTCAAGCCAACTTATAAAGTCGCTAAAAGCTTTCATAGATTACATCCTTTCCTTTACTTACTTTGAAAACCTACTCTTTCTTTATGCTCTATCAATTAGACCGCATTTTCACCGCCTCAGGACGTCCCGGTAGGGGGGCGGGGAAAGGGGCTAACAGGATAGCCTGGTAAAGGGGGCGCTGCCTTTTGTGAAGCGTAAAAGAAAAACGCAGCGCTGGCCTGGGATGGCGAACGCTGCATCAAAGGAAAAGGAAGCATGAAAAAATCCGTTGCCGTATTCATCCTGACAACAGAAAAGGGGGTTCACGCTCTGTCCTTTTGCCTGAGAGTTTGACGCGATCTCGCTTTGCACCTTCGGCCTCCGCAAGGGGTCTTGCGGACTTCTCCAGAGAGTCATCTGTTCACAGTCCTCCGGTTCGTCCTTGAACCGACCTGAGAGATTTTCTCCTTCGGTAGAACAGCGATATGAAACTGCGCTGCCATTCTCCTGCAAACATCAACTGACGTGTGATTGTTTATAGTATAAACGATTGGTGCAGGAAATGCAAGATGTTTTTCGATTTTTTTGCAGAACGTCAGAAAAAAGTAGGCGAATCCCCTGTGGGAACTGGGGAAACGGCATGAAAATGACGGGGAAAATGAATTGCTTTTTCTGAATAAATGCAGAAAGGACATTTGTCCGCCCAGAAATTCGGCACTTTTTTTTCCGCTTCATCTTGCATAATCCGGCAAAATCCGCTATCATGGTTTCCAGTATTAAAGTGAGCGGAAAGTGAGGCATTCACCCATGAAAACACCCTTTGTAACCAAAGATCAGCTGGAGGCGATCTGCCAGCAATATCCCACCCCCTTCCACCTCTACGATGAAGCTGGCATCCGCCAGACCGCGCGGGAAGTGAACCAGGCGTTTGCCTGGAACCCAGGCTTTCGGGAATATTTCGCCGTCAAGGCCACACCGACCCCCGGCATCCTCAAGGTGCTGAAAGAAGAAGGCTGCGGTGTGGACTGCTCCTCGCTGACCGAGCTGATCATGAGCGACAAGTGCGGTTTCACCGGCCACGAGATCATGTTCTCCTCCAATGAGACTCCGGCGGAAGAATATGTCCAGGCGGACAAGCAGAACGCCATCATCAACCTGGATGACTTCACCCATATCGACTTCCTGAAAGAGACCATCGGTTATATCCCCGAAACCATCTCCTGCCGCTACAATCCTGGCGGCGTGTTCACCCTGGGGGAGAGCGAAGAAGGTTTCCAGGTTATGGATAACCCTGGCGAGGCCAAGTACGGCTTCACCAAGGAACAGATCATCGAGGGCTACAAGAAGCTCAAGTCCATGGGCGCAAAATATTTCGGCATCCACGCCTTCCTGGCCTCCAACACCATTTCCGACGACTACTATCCCACCCTGGCTGGTGAACTGTTCGAGCTGGCGGTGGAACTGAAGGAAAAGACCGGCTGCCACATCAAGTTCATCAACCTGTCCGGCGGCGTGGGCGTCCCCTATCGTCCGGAGCAGCGCAAGAACGACATCGCAGCCATCGGCGCTGGCGTCAAGGAACAGTATGAGAAGATCCTGGTGCCTGCCGGCATGGATGACGTGAGCATCTACACCGAGATGGGTCGTTTCATGCTGGCGCCCCACGGCCTGCTGGTCACCCGTGCCATCCATGAAAAGCACATTTATAAGGAATACATTGGCGTGGACGCCTGCGCAGCCAACCTGATGCGTCCGGCGATCTATGGCGCATACCATCATATTACGGTCATGGGCAAGGAAACAGAACCTTGTGACCACAAGTACGATGTGGTCGGTTCCCTGTGCGAGAACAGCGATAAGTTTGCCATCGACCGGATGCTGCCCAAGATCGACAGGGGCGACCTGCTGGTTATCCACGACACCGGCGCCCACGGCTTCGCCATGGGGTATAACTACAACGGTCGTCTGCGCAGCGCAGAGATCTTGCTGAAGGAGGACGGCTCCACCAAGATGATCCGTCGGGCGGAGACCATAGAAGATTATTTTGCCACCCTGATCTGGGACTGAGCGAAAAAAGACGACATCGCCCAGACTGGCGCCGCAATTTCAGCGGCGCCAGTTTTGTCTTGATTTGGATGCGCTTTGGCGGCACGGAGCGTGTCCCGTGGCAATGAGACTGCCATCTCCATGTGCTTCTTTTCGCTCTTGTACTCCCGCAGGGGGCTTTTGTCCGTTGCCTGTTTTTACTGGGGCGGTGAAAGCCGTGGGAGCCTTTTTGCATTCGTAAATAGGACGAAAGAGAATGTGCCGGCTCAGTTCACAAATTCCTCGCATTTTTTTCAGCTCCCTTTTAGGAACTTGGGGCACAATAGCCCCATCAACCAGAAAGGAGCCATTTCCATGAAACGCATGATCTCCCTTTGCTGCGCAGGTCTGATGGTAGTCTCCCTGGCCGCCTGCGGCAGCCAGAACGCAGCCTCCAGCAGCACCTCCACCCCGCAGGTGACCAGTGCCGTGGTGGGCAAAATCACCGCCCTGGACGGCACCACCGTCACCCTTCAGCTGGGGGAGCTGACGGAAAACCAGCCCGGTGACCCGCCCAGCCAGGACGGCGCTCAGCCCAGCGGCGACAACGCCGATGGGGACAGCAGCACCAGCAGCACCCAGACCCCGCCGGAAAAAACGGAGGGGGACAACAACACCCAGGGCACAGGGGACGGCTCATCCAGCACCGACGCCCAGAACGATCCTCCCTCTGACGGGCAAGGCTCCGAGCCTGGCAGCACCTTCACCGCAGGGGAAGAAACCACCACAGTAGACCTGTCCGGCGCCACCGTCACCAAGGAGAGCCAGAGCGGCACCACCGACGCCAGCCTGTCTGACCTGGCAGTAGGGGACGTGATCGAAGTGACCATGGGCGAGGACAACACCGCCACGGCAGTGGTCATCAAGTCCGTAGGCAGAGCACCGGACGGTTCAGGCTCCGGCGAAGTGGATCAGGGCACCAGCGCCAACACCATCGACAAGGATGGGGAGGTGTCCGGCACCACCTATACCTCGGACGGCGATGACGAAAATGCCCTGCGGGTCACGGGCGCCACGGCCACCTTGAACGGTGTCACCGTCAACAAGTCCGGCGGTGCGTCCTCCAACCCTGGAAACGGGGACTTTTATGGCACCAACGCCGCCCTCCTGGCCACCGATGGTGCCACCGTCACCATCCAGGACGCTGCCATCACCTCCAATGCCCAGGGCGGCAACGGTGTGTTCAGCTACGGCAAGGGCACCACGGTGAACCTCTCTGACTCCACCATCACCACCCAGAAGGACAACTCCGGCGGCATCCAGACCACCGGCGGCGGTACCACCAACGCCACCAATCTGACGGTGGAGACCAACGGCAACTCCTCCGCCGCCATCCGCTCCGACCGAGGCGGCGGCACCGTCAACGTGGAAAAAGGCACCTACACCAGCAAAGGCTATAACTCTCCTGCGGTCTACTCCACTGCGGACATCACTGTAAAGAACGCTGCCCTCACTGCGGAAAATTCCGAAGCCTTGGTGGTGGAAGGCAAGAACAGCATCACCTTGGAAAATTGTGACGTCAGCGGCAGCATGAGCGACAGCAAGGGCACCAGTTCTTCAGAAAACGTCCACAACGTCATGATCTACCAGTCTATGTCTGGAGATGCGGAGACTGGCACTGCCAACTTCTCTATGACCGGCGGTAAGCTCACCAGCAGCAACGGCGACCAGTTCTATGTGACCAACACCGACTGCAACATCATCCTCTCCGGCGTCACCCTGGTGAACAAGGACAAGGATGGCAAGCTCCTGCGGGTCACCGGCAACTCCGCCTCCCACGGCTGGGGTACTGCTGGCAAAAACGGCGCACAGGTGACCTTCACGGCGGACGCACAGACCATGGAAGGAGACATGGAGGTAGACACCATCTCCACCCTGGATCTGACCTTGAAGAACAACAGCACCTTCACTGGCACCATCCAGATCGTGGACAACGCCGATGGCGGCACCGCCGTGGAGAACAATGCCGTGGTCACCATCGAAAAGGGCAGCAAGTGGGTGCTCACCGGTGACTGCACCATCACCAGCCTGACCAACAACGGCACCATCGACTTTAACGGCCACACCATCACCCTGGCAGACGGCACCGTACTGAAAGGCTGATAGGCCGGAAAAAATCGCGCAGCAGCTGTCTGGCAGCGAAAAAAACGACTCCCTAGGGAGTCGTTTTTTTGTTAGTCGTTGGTATCTAAATCAAACTGGATCTTTTCCACCTTGGGATCTTCCTCGGCGTCAGCCGTCAGGTTCAGGCGGGAGCTCAGACGCTCCAGCACGCAGACGAAAGCGCAGAGGCTGGCGAAGAAGGCGGCCATCGCCAGCAGGAATTTGATAAACCGTTTCATGATGATTACCTCCCAAACTCAGTTGGTGTTGGATGGGGTCACAGCCAGACTTTTTCCCGATTGCGATGTTTGAGCATTTCCGGCACAAAATCGGGCACCAGCGGCAGACCGACCACCGTCTGATAGCGAATATACAGTTGATGGGCAAAGGGTTCCCGATGGACAGAACTTTCTCGGCGCAAAAAGTTTTCATCCAAGTCGCAGATGCGTACCCGATCCAATCCATCGGCGTCCTTGAGCAGCTGGGCGATATTTTTCGCTCGTGCCATGTCCGACGGATGGTACTTGTCCAGCACGCTCTGCAGTTCCTTTTCCTTTCGGGAATGGGCTTCCACAGCGGCCTTCAAAATCCGCAGATCCTCACCGGTGCGACCGGTGACCAGACCAATGAAGCGGGCAGCGACACTGCCATGTTCAAAGTCCAAGCCATCGCGGCTGCGGCCGATGTCGTGATAGGCGCAGGCGTCTAACAGGAGCGAGGTATCGGCTTCAGACAGGTGCTCGTCCATAGCAGACATCCCACCGTGACAGAGGGTTCGCTCGATGTGTCCCAGCCCGTGGATCTTGCTCTCATAGAGAACATCCAAATTCAGATGCTCCACGGCGTGGACGAACAGGGGATAAAACTGCCAGGATTGAAACCGGTCTACCAGCGGCTGTAATTGCGCCCAGTCTCGTCTGTTCAGCAGGTCTAGCAGAATACTTTTCCGCACCATGGGTCTGGACTCCTTTCATAAAGACAATATCGCAGGATCACTTGCCGGAAAGCGGGGAATTGCAATAGGAGCAGACACCAGAGAAACCAGCTCGCACTTGATTGGAGCCGCCGCAGTTGGGGCAGATGACAGTGACATAGTTGTCTGCTGCTGTGATGTTGGTCAAAATAATGGCAGCTTCTCCGCTTTGGTTCAAATAGCAGTTGACCAGGTAGCCTCGGTTCATGGCGCGATTCAACTCGGCCAATGTTTTGTCATAGGACATATTGAGCTGTTTTGCCAGATCGCGAACCAGGATGGTGCCGGTAGCGTTGGCGGAGAAGATGGTGGCAAACCGCTTTGGCAGTCTGACCTGATTCTGATTGAGGATGCCCAGGAGGAATACTGCGCCGAACATGACGAGCATGACGAGATAGGTGGCCAAGCCGGAGCGCAGCTTGGCGTTTCCGGCCAGGCCGGCGACGATACCGTACACGCTCATAGCGGTGAAGATACCGCCTACAATGAGCAAGCGCTTTGCGGATTTTACTCTTTTGGAGATCAGTTCGTTTGATAAGTACATAGGAGCACCTCGGATTATAAATTAAGATGTAAGTAATCCAAGTATACTATAAAACTGCGTGGAAAACCACTGCAAAGTGAAAAAAACTGTGCCAAAGTTTCAAACTTTGGCACAGTGGGAGAAGGCGGAGGGGGAAAGACGTTTCTTCGACGCCTTAGTTCCCCTGCAATACGGCCCCCTGGTCAGCGCTGGTGACCAGGGCAGCGTACCGTGCCAGATAACCGGTCTTGACCTTCGGCTCGGGACACACCCAAGCGGCCTTCCGAGCGGCCAGGACATCTTCGGGCACGTCCAGAGAGATGGTGTGGTTGGGGATGTCGATGGAGATGGTGTCCCCTTCCTCCACCAGGCCGATCAGGCCGCCTGCGGCGGCTTCAGGGGAGACATGGCCGATGGAAGCGCCGCGGGTGGCGCCGGAGAACCGGCCGTCAGTGATGAGCGCTACGCTCTCGCCCAGACCCATGCCGCAGATGGCGGAGGTGGGGTTGAGCATTTCCCGCATACCGGGGCCGCCCTTGGGGCCTTCGTAGCGGATGACTACCACATCGCCAGGTTTGATCTGTCCAGCGTAGATGACGGCGATGGCATCTTCTTCGCTGTCAAAGACCCGGGCAGGGCCGGTGTGTACCAGCATTTCCGGTGCCACAGCGGCTTGCTTGACCACGCATCCATGAGGAGCCAGGTTGCCGAACAGGACGGCAATGCCGCCGGTGGCCATGTAGGGGTTGTCCATGGGTCGGATGATCTCCGGGTTCAGGTTGTCCGCATGGGCGATATTCTCGGCCATGGTCTTGCCAGTGCAGGTCATCACATCGGTGTGGAGCAGACCGGCGTCTGCCAGCTCCTTCATAACGGCGTAGACGCCGCCGGCACGATCCAAGTCCTCCATATAGGTGAATCCGGCGGGCGCCAGGTGGCACAGGTTGGGGGTCTTGGCGGCGATCTCGTTGGAGTGCTGGAGGTTCAGCTGGATACCGCACTCGTGGGCGATCGCGGGCAGATGGAGCATGGTGTTGGTGGAGCAGCCCAGAGCCATATCCACGGTCTCGGCGTTGTGGAAGGCTTCCGGCGTCATGATGTCTCGGGGACGGATGTTCTGCTTGACCAGCTCCATCACCTGCATCCCAGCCATCTTGGCCAGACGCAGACGGGCAGAGTAGGGGGCGGGGATGGTGCCGTTGCCGGACAGACCCATGCCAATGGCTTCGGTCAGGCAGTTCATGGAGTTGGCGGTATACATACCGGAACAGCTGCCGCAGCTGGGACAGGCGTTCTCAATGTATTCCTCCACGCCTGCTTCATCCAGCGTGCCAGCGTGATAGGCGCCCACCGCCTCAAACATATGGCTCAGACAGGTGCGGCGGCCATCCTTTAAATGTCCGGCCAGCATGGGGCCGCCGGAGACAAAGATGGTGGGCACATTGACTCGTGCGGCGGCCATGAGCAGACCGGGCACGTTCTTGTCACAGTTGGGGATCATAACCAGACCATCGAACTGGTGGGCGATGGCCATACATTCCGTGGAGTCAGCGATCAGGTCACGGGTGACCAGAGAGTATTTCATGCCGATGTGCCCCATGGCGATGCCGTCGCAGACGGCAATGGCGGGGAACATGATGGGGGTGCCGCCAGCCATGCGGACGCCGGCCTTGACGGCCTCGGTGATCTTGTCCAAATGCATGTGGCCAGGGACGATTTCGTTGTAGGAGCTGACGATGCCGATGAGGGGCCGGTCAGTTTCTTCTTTGGTAAAGCCCAGCGCCGCGAACAGACTGCGGTTGGGAGCGCGATCCACCCCTTGGGTGACGTTAGCAGATTTCAGTGCCATAATGGGAGTTCCTCCTTGATCGGTTTGATGTAATCGTATATGCAAGGGCCAGTATCATCACGGGGATGAGATTCGCCGCTGGATATACGGGGCGAAAAGTGGGGAGGCAGAATCTGCCTCCCCACGCCATTGGTTGTATCAGGTGGAAGCGGTATCGGGATCGACGTCGTCGCCCCACAGCATATTCTTGCGCAGCTCTGCGCCCACAGTCTCCATGGGATGAGCGGCCAGCATCTTGCGCTTGGAGTTGAAGTAGCAGCGGCCGTTGTTGTTCTCAGCGATCCACTTGCCGGCGAAGGTGCCGTCTTGGATTTCGGTCAGAACCTGCTTCATGCGCGCTTTCGTCTCCTCATAAGGCAGGATACGAGTGCCGGAGACGTATTCACCATATTCAGCAGTATCGGAGATGGAGTAGTTCATCATGGCAACGCCGCCCTTGTTGATCAGGTCGATGATGAGCTTCATCTCATGGATACATTCAAAGTAAGCGTTTTCGGGTTCGTAGCCAGCGTCCACCAGGGTCTCGAAGCCCAGCTTCATCAGCTCGACCACGCCGCCGCACAGGACAGCCTGTTCACCGAACAGGTCGGTCTCAGTCTCATCGGAGAAGGTGGTCTCCATGACGCCGCCGCGGGAGCCGCCGATGCCGGCGGCATAGGCCAGACCGATCTTGTAAGCGTTGCCGGAGGCGTTCTGTTCCACAGCGATCAGGCAGGGCACGCCCTTGCCGTGGACATACAGGGAACGGACGGTGTGGCCGGGGCCCTTGGGGGCGATCATGAACACGTCCACGTCAGCGGGGGGAACGATCTGCTTGAAGCGGATGTTGAAGCCGTGGGCGAACGCCAGAGCCTTGCCGGCGGACAGGTTGGGAGCGATATCCTTCTTGTACATAGCGGCCTGCTTTTCATCGTTGATGAGGATCATGATGATGTCCGCAGCCTTGGTGGCTTCAGCGGTGGTCATGACGGTGAAGCCGTCTGCCTCTGCGACCTTGGCGCTCTTGGAGCCCTCGTAGAGGCCGATGATGACATCGCAGCCGGAGTCTCTCAGGTTCAGTGCGTGTGCGTGGCCCTGGGAGCCGTAGCCGATGATCGCGATTTTTTTGCCGTCCAGATAAGAGAGGTCACAATCCTTCTCATAGTACATTTTTGCCATAATCAAATTCTCCTTTAACTTTGGTGTCTTCGTCTAATGTATACTGGCCACGTTCCAGAGCGACCATGCCGGTGCGAGCCAATTCCAGAATACCGAATTCGGCCAGCAGCCCTTCGATGGCGGCGTCTTTGCTCTCCGAGCCGATGACGGCTACGGTGATAGAGGCCAGAGAGACGTCAATGATAGATGCCCGGAAGATGTTTGCGATCTGAATGACTTCGTTGCGCACTTCACGGGTTTCTGCCCGTACCTTGATGAGCACCAGCTCTCTGCGGATGCTGTGCTCCGGTGCCAGCAGCTTGATGGAATGAACCACGAACATTTTGCCCAGTTGGTTCATGATCTGGGTGATTTGCATATCGTCCGCCAGCACCTCAATGGTGATACGGGATACTTCGGGGTTATCGGTTGCGCCCACCGCCAGGGACTCAATGTTGTAGCCCTTTCGGGAGAACAGTCGGGATACCTGGCTCAGAACGCCGGAGGCGTTGTCTACCAGGACAGAGAGGGTATGACGAGTCGCATTTTCGTTGATCATGATCTCAAAGCCTCCTTTCCGTTAGTCCAGCAGGAACTGGGTCACCGGACTGCCGCCATTGACCATGGGGTGAACCATCTCGTCAATGTCCAGCACGCAGTCGATGACAGCGGCGTGACCAGAGTCCAGCGCAGTCTGGAAGGCGGCGGCGAACTCCTCCTGATTGGTAGCACGATAACCGGGGATGCCATAGGCTTCCGCCAGCTTGACGAAATCGGGGCCACGGTTCAGGGTGGTCTGGGAGTGACGACCCTTACAGGTCAGGGTCTGCCACTGGCGAACCATGCCCAGGGTACCATTATTAAAGATAACCGTGATGACCGGAATATCATAGTAGTTGACGGTGGCCATCTCGTGGCAGTTCATGCGGAAGCAGCCATCGCCGGTGCAGTGGACGACCACCTGGTCGGGGTTGCCCAGCTTGGCGCCGAAGGCGGCGCCGTAACCGAAGCCCATGGTGCCGAAGCCGCCGGAGGTCAGCAGCTGACCGGGGCGTTTGAAGTGGAAATACTGACAGGACCACATCTGATGCTGTCCCACATCGGTGGCGATGATGGCTTCCCCACGGGTCAGGTCGGAGATGGTATGCAGAATTTCGTGGGGCAGCAGCTTTTCCGGGTTGTGTACCAGAGGCGGCTCCTTGATGGACAGCACTTCCTCCCGCCAGGCGGAGAAGTCGTAGTCCTTCAGGTAGATGCGCTCGTTGAGCAGTTCCAGCACCCGGCGGGCATCGCCGATGATGTGGTGGTCGGTGACAATGTTCTTGTCGATTTCCGCACGGTCGATGTCAATGTGAACCACCTTGGCGTTCTTGGCAAAGGTGCTGGTGTCACAGGTGACCCGATCGGAGAACCGGCAGCCAACGGCGATGAGCAGATCGCAGGCGCTGCTGGCGTAGTTGGAAGCGTGGGAACCGTGCATCCCGATCATGCCGGTGATGATGTCCGAGTCACCGGGACAGGCGCCGCCGCCCATGACGGTGGTGGCGACTGGTGCGCCCACTTGTTTGATAAAATCACGGAACTCAGGAACCGCACCCTTGCTGCGGATGACGCCGCCGCCCACCAGGATGAGGGGCTTCTTGGCCTCGTCCAGCATGGAAACCAGCTTGTCTACATCGCCGTGGTCAGGTTCGGGGATCTTCATGTTCAGACCGTCAGAGTTTCGAGCCAGCAGAGCGGCCAGCCGGCCGTGGCGATGATGCTCACTCAGGGGCAGGGGGGTGAAGTCCACCTCCTCGGAGGTGACGTTCTTCAGAATATCGATCAGGACGGGGCCGGGACGGCCGCTGCGGGCGATGGCGAAAGCCTCTCGGATGATGTCTGCCAGCTTGGTGGCGTCCTTGACCAGATAGTTGCACTTGGTAATGGGCAGGGTGATGCCGGTGATGTCTACCTCCTGGAAGGTGTCCTTGCCGATCAGGCTCTCGCCCACGTTGACGGTGATGAACACCACGGGGGAAGAATCCATGTAGGCGGTAGCAATGCCAGTGACCAGATTGGTGGCGCCAGGGCCGGAGGTGGCGAAGCACACGCCCACCTTGCCGGTGGAGCGGGCGTAGCCGTCTGCCGCGTGAGAGGCGCCCTGTTCATGGGCCGTCAGAATATGACGGATCTTCTTGCCATAGCCGTGAAGCTCAAGCTCATCGTAGATGTTCAGAATTGTGCCGCCGGGATAACCAAAGACGGTGTCAACGCCCTGTTCCAACAGGCACTCCATCACGACTTGGGATGCGGATATTTTCATTGGGATGCAGCCTCCTTTGTTGTGGTGATTTTGATCTTTCAAACCAAGGCTTGGAGCGGGACGTGAGGATAAAAAAACAGCTCCGTCCCATACAATAGGACGAAGCTGAACACTCCGTGGTACCACCTAAATTCACAGCAAGCGGCTCCGAACCGCCCAAATGCTGCGCACTCATTGCTCCGGGTAACGGGGGAGAAAGCCGTTCGCCGCTACTGGGAATTTTGGAAACAAAATCCTTTCGCAGAGACCGCTCACGGGTGACAATTCTGGGAGTCCGCTTGGAGGCGCTTTCAGCAGCTGCGCCCTCTCTGTACCATCGGAGACGACCCGAACCAAATCCCGATCAACGCGTTTGGCGTGTTTGGCATTGGGTTGAAATTAACCCTTATGATAGCCGCTTTTCCCCCTACTGTCAAGCACATTTTCGGGAATTTTTCACATGGTTTTTTACGAAAAACCGACAAAATATACAAAATGAAGGAAATTGAACATTGCCCGTTGACTCCATCGGATAAAATTGCTATAGTGAAATAGTCTGAGTGATTTCCACTGAGAGGAGGAGACAAACTGTGACACATACCGCGGAAAATCGCAGCAAGGTCTACCGCTATTACCTGTCTGATAGCGACAATCTGTTGCGCTTTTGAAGCGAGCGGGTCGGGCGGTTTGTTTCCAATTCCCTACACAGAAACGACCCAAGCCACAGCGTCGAAAGCGCTGTGGCTTTTCTTGTTTGTCCGCCGTGAACGGACAAAATGCCCATCAGGAAAGGAACGGGATTTTATATGAAACAACGCACCATCGTCATTGTTGGATTGGGTCTCATCGGCGGCTCCCTGGCTGCCGCCCTGAAGGGGTTTGAGGACAGCTATTTGATCGGCGTTGTGCGCCGGCAGGAGACGGCGGACTATGCCCTGAACCACGGTTTCGTTCACGAAGCCACCCTGGACGCCTCCGCTGCCCTGGCTCGGGCGGATGTGACCATCCTCTGTGCCACGCCTGACGCCCTGCTGGGCTTTCTCCGCCAGCACGCCCAGGAGTTCCGCCCCGGCAGCCTGGTCACCGATGTCTGCGGCATCAAGACTGCCGTCATGGAGGCGGCCAATGCCCTGCCCGAAGGGGTGGACTACATCGGCAGCCACCCCATGGCCGGCACCGAGTTTGCCGGCATCGAGCACGCCCTCCCAAATATGTTCCACGGCAGCAACTGGATTATGGTGCCTCGTGCGGACAGCACCGAGGAGCACAAGGACTTCATCCGCCGCATGGCGCACTACATCGGCTGTCAGGATGTGCGAGAGATCACGCCGGAACGCCACGATGCCATCATTGCCTACACCAGCCAGCTCATGCATATTGTTGCCCTTTCCGTCTGTGATGACGCAGATTTGTTCCTTTGTAAGGGGTATGAGGGCAGCAGCTTCCGTGATGTGACCCGTGTGGCGGCGCTGGATCCGGATATGTGGACGGATCTGATGGGCTTAAACGCCCCCGCCCTCAGCCAGGTCATCCGGCGGCTGGAGGAGAACCTCCATGCCTACCGCATCGCCCTGGATAACCGAGATCGGGAGCGTCTCCATGCCAAACTGACCTATTCCTCTAACCGGAAGCGCCGCATCAACCTGCCCGGTTCCGGTCAGATCCCCCTGTCCGGTGAGGGGTCAGCAAAGGGCTGAATCCGGCGACGGGCTGACCACGCAGAGCACCAGAGCGTCCACCGGCAGGTTGGTGCCCAGAACGGCCTGTGCGCCGGAGGTGCTCACCACCACCCGATCACCGGGACGCACTCCCAGCAGGTCTGCCGCCACCAGCCCTTCGCCCTCTGAACTGCGGAGGGTGATCAGGGACAGCTCGTCCAATGCGGATAGTCGTTTCTCTGCCGACACCATCCCGGTCACTTCATAGCATTTCATAACCTTGTCTCCTCTCCGTGAGAAAATTCCCGTGTTTGGGATTAGTATGGCGAAGGGGCGGGGAAAATATGAATGATTTCCGAAAATGCAAAAAAGTCCGCCCTGTAAAAACAACAGAGTGGACTTTTTTTCGGCGGGAGAAAGGAAAAAGTCGGTTCCGGCACAATCATTCGACAGACTTAGGTTGTCATTCTGTGGCATAATACCGAAGGTGACAGTTAGTTGCCGCTGTCCCCGTTTTCCTCCCAGTTGATGGCGAACAGGTCGTTGGGGGTACATTCCAGGAGCATACAAAGAGTTTCGATGTTGGACAGGCGGATGGATTTGGTCTGATTGGTCACCATGCGGTTGAAGTTCTGATAACTCATCCCCATCTGCTTGTACAGCCAGTATTTGGACTTCCCCTTTTGTTCCAAAAGAGAGAGTACGTTGAGTTGTATCATATCTCATGTCTCCATTAGCTAATCTTTTGGTTCGATAATAGGATGTCCCATTTGAAAAACTATAGACTATTACATTAGATAATGTAGACGTTTGGAGACTTTTGTAATATTATGATAGTATAATAGAATCTGTGCGAATCGAAAGAAATCGTGAGGAGGCGCGAAAAGATGAAGGAACGAGAAAGAACCTGCTGCTTCACCGGACACCGGATCATACCGGCCAAGGTCATCCCACAGCTGAAGGAGGAGTTGGAGCAAACGGTCACGGAACTGATTCACCGAGGGGTGACCCAGTTCGTCACTGGCGGGGCGCTGGGCTTTGACACCCTGGCGGCGGAGGAAGTGCTGTGTCAGCGAAAGACGCACCCGAATATTCGCCTGCACCTGATGATGCCCTGTAAAGGACAGGAGAAAAAATGGCGGCTGGGCGACCGGATGCGCTACCAAAGGATCACCAGACAGGCGGATGAGGTGACCTGTCTGGCGGAGGAATACTATGACGGCTGTATGTTGAAGCGCAATCGGGAGATGATCAACATCAGCGCCCACTGTGTGGTCTATTGCACCAAGCCCAAAGGGGGCACAGTGTATACCGCCAACCGAGCGGAACAGGCGGGCTTACATATGATCTACCTGATGCAGAGATGACAGCCTGTGCGAAAAAGGCGAAAAAGAACGGCAGTGACGGGGGTCACTGCCGTAAATCATAGGTGTGCTCAAGCGGAGGCCCTCTCTGGAGTGTGCTCCTCCATCAGGGTTTCTGCGATGACACAGAGCAAAATGATGACTGCGCCAACAATGCCCGCCACAGACAGCCGTTCCTCCAGCACAAAGCGGGAGAACACCGCCGTCATCACCGGACAGGCGCATTGCAGCAGAGCTGCCGTCCGAGAGGGCAGGGTGGTCAGGGCGGCGTTCTGGAGCAGATACCCGGCCAGGGTGCAGCCGATGGCCATGTAGGCGATGATGGCCCAGACGATGGGGGTGGTGCGTTCCAGATGCCAGCCGCCGTCCAGCAGGGGGGCGCAGACCGTGGCGATGAGGGCGGACGCCGCCGCCTGCAAGGTGGATAGGGTGATGGGATCCACCCGTTCCAGGGCGTGTTCGCCGAACACCAGGGAACCGGCCAGCAGCAGCGCTGACAACAGGGACAGCACTTCGCCCAAACCGAACCCAGACAAGCCCCCCAGGCCACACAGCAGGTACAAGCCCACCACCACCAGACACTGGATGGGCAGGTGCTGCCAGCGATAGGTGCGCCGATAGGCTGCCAGCGCCAGCAGAGGGGTCATCACCGTGGCCAGCGACCGCAAAAAGGCCACAGAGGTGGCGGCGGTCAAGTCCAGGGCGATGTTGTTCACCACATAAGCCCCCGCCATGCACAGGGTGGGCAGGATCCAATCCTTCACCGAGCACTGCCGCAGCCCGTTCCAGATGCGCTTGCCAAACAACAGCAGCAGCACTGCCAGAGCCATGGTGTAGCGCAGGGAGAGCATGGAGTAGACCGGCATGACGTCAAAGGCGAACTTGGAGATGGGGTCGCCAAAGCCGTAGAGCAGATCTTGCAGGAGGATAAAGCAGCAGGGAAGCCACTTGGAGCGGGTGTGGGAGGCCATAGAGAACGCCCCTTTCCAAAAGTCGATTTCACAAGTTACCTCATTGTAGCACGAAAGAAGGAAAGGGAACATTGGAAAAGACGCCGTTTTTTGCCCTATCCCAAAGGGTTCCGTTAGAAAAGTTGAACAGACGAAAAAAGTTCCTCCCTTCCCGTTGACAAATGAGTGGGAATCTGCTATAGTTGTTGGGTAAAACAAAGCAGGATGGTATCTCCACCTCACCTTCCGTGCCTATGCGCGGTGGTCGATAGCTCTCTTTCCTCCCTTTTGGCATCAGAGGGGAGCAGTGATGTGCGGGTACCATTCGGTGTCCGTTTTTTTCATGTTTTGTTTTTTTGTTGGAGGTGTTTCAGTATTAGCAACATGGCGCATCAGATCAATGAGGATATTCGGGACAAAGAGGTTCGCCTGATTTCCTCCGATGGTCAACAGCTCGGGATCATGTCCTCTCGTGACGCTCTGGCCGTTGCCGCAAAGGCCGGTCTTGACCTGGTCAAAATTTCCCCCAAGGCGACCCCTCCGGTCTGCAAAGTGATGGACTACGGCAAATACCGCTTCGAGCAGTCCAAGCGGGAAAAGGAAGCCAAGAAGAATCAGCACGTCGTCGAGATCAAAGAGATCCGTATGTCCCCCAGCATTGACGTAGGTGATTTGAACACAAAACTCCGCAACGCAAATAAGTTCCTGGCCGCTGGCAATCGGGTCAAGGTCACCGTCCGCTTCCGCGGCCGTGAGATGGCTCACACCAACATCGGGGAGGAACTGCTGAAAAAGTTCGCGGAAAGCTGCGCCGAGATCGCCTCTCTGGATCGGAAACCCAAGCTGGAAGGCCGTCATATGACCATCCTGCTCTCTCCCAAGGTTTCCAAGGAGCCGAAAAAGGATAAGTAACCGTTGACGGAAGGTTTGTCCGTCTGATGAAAGGAGTTTCCACTATGCCTAAGATGAAAACGCACAGCGGTGCGAAAAAGAGATTTAAGCTCAGCAAGACCGGCAAGGTCAAGCGTGCCCACGCTTATGCCAGCCATATCCTGACCAAAAAGACCACCAAGCGCAAGAGAGGTCTGCGTAAGGGCGTTTATGCGGATGTGACCAACGCACCCACCATTCGTAAGATGATCCCTTACAAATAATTTGGAATAGGAGGCTACTGAAATGGCAAGAGTCAAACGCGCAATGATGACGCGCAAGAGAAGAAATAAGATCCTGAAGATGGCTAAGGGCTACTGGGGTTCCAAGAGCAAGCATTATAAGATGGCCAACCAGGCAATGATGAAGTCCCTGACTTACGCATACACGGGCCGCCGCCTGAAGAAGCGTGACTTCCGCCGCCTGTGGATCACCAGAATCAGCGCCGCCTGCAAGGCAAACGGCATGAACTACTCCACCTTCATGCACGGCCTGAAGCTGGCTGACATCCAGATTGACCGCAAGATGCTGTCTGAACTGGCTGTCAATGACAAGGCTGCATTCGCACAGCTGATCGAACTGGCAAAGGGCAAGCTGGCCTGACAAAACCGGATTTAATTCCATACGAAACAAACCGCCGCAAATCGTTCCGTTTGCGGCGGTGTTTTTTTTGCCCATATCCGACGGAAAAACTGACTAAAAGTCAAAAAAGAGGGGCAGAATACAGTGCTTTCCTGATTTTTTGGACACTTTCACAAGAGCGATGGGGAGAAATCCGAGTCAGAGGATATTGATTTTCCCAGACAAAAAAGCTAAAATAAAAGGAATCGTGTACGAGTCATCGTACCGGCGGCTCCCACATAGGAGCCGCCGGTTAGCTGTCCTTCTAAGGTCAAGAAATGAGGCTAAGAAATCCATGAGCAAAGAAAAACGCAGAGTACCGGCTCCCAACCCCATCAAGGCCCTGCTCTTTCCTAACAAAAACTACGCCCCACCGGAATCCTTCCCCGTCTATCACACCATGCGGGAGATGTTGGAACATAACGCCAGCGAGCGTCCTGATGACGTGGCCTTTCAGTACCTGAGGGGACGGAAGGAACTGGTCAGCCATACCTATGCAGAGTTTTACCAGACTGTGGTCTATTTGGGCACCTATATGCTCAAGCGGGGCATTCGCGGCCGGAAGATCGCCCTGGTGGGCGAGAACTCCTATGAATGGCTCCTGTGCTACTTTGCCATCGTCACCACCGGCAACGTGGCCGTTCTGGTGGCCAAGGACGCCACTCCGGCGGAAGCGTCCACCCTCATCTTCCAGAGCGAAGCAGATGTGGTGGTCACGTCTCGAAAGTACCCCTACGAAAAGGAACTGCTGGCACAGAAGCTGGTCAAGAACAAGTATTGCTTCAGTATGCGGGAGTTCGATGAGTGGGAGGAAAAGGGCAAGCAGTTCCATGAAAAGGGCCGCAACCTGTACGACAAAGTCACCCTGGATCCGGAAGCCCTGAGCACCATCTTCTTCACCTCCGGCACCTCCGGCACCAGCAAGGGCGTCATGCTCTCCCAGCGGAACCTGCTCTCCAACGTCAACGATGCCCCTCAGGTGTTCCAGCCGGAGGGATGCACCTTAGCCATCCTGCCCTTCACCCATGTCTTTGGGTTGAGCACCGCTGTGCTGATGATGTTCTACTATGGTCATCCCATTGTCATCAGCAACGGCCTGTCCTCCTTTATGCGGGAGCTGTCCATCGTCAAGCCCAGTATCCTGTTCTTGGTGCCCCTGTTTGTGGAGACCTTCTCCAACACCATCTGGCGCACCGCCCAGAAGCAGGGTCAGACCCGTACCCTCCGCCTGGCGCTCACTGCCAGCAGTACCATGCTCAAATTGGGGCTGGATCGCCGAGAAAAATTCTTCGCCTCCATTTTGGAGAAGTTCGGCGGCAACCTGAAATATATCATCTGCGGCGGCGCCCCCTTGGATCCCCGCTATATCAAGGAGTTCCGCGCCATGGGCATTGACCTGATGCTGGGCTACGGCATCACCGAGTGTTCTCCCATCGTCTCCGTCAACGCTTCCCTCAATGGCCGCCGTGCGGCAGATGAGACTGTGGGCTGGACGTTCCCCAGCGTGGAGGTCAAGATTGACCAGCCCGACTACACTGGCAGCGGCGAAGTGCTGGTGCGCGGCGACAACGTCATGATGGGCTACTATAATGACCCCTATTCCACCGCCGACGTGTTCACCGATGGCTGGTTCCGTACCGGCGACCTGGGACACCTGAACAAAGATGGCTCCCTGACCATCACTGGCCGAAAGAAGAATTTGATCATCCTGTCCAACGGCGAGAACGTCTCTCCGGAAGAAATTGAATACCAACTGGCACGCATTCCGGAGATCAAGGAAGTGGTGGTGTACACCGAAGGCAACCTGATCGTGGCGGAGATCTTCCCGGAAGAAAATGAGATGACCGACGCCGACTTGAAGGCCGTCCTCCAGGAGCGCATCAACGATTACAACGCCCACCAGCCCAGCCATAAGCGGGTGAACAAGGTCAAGATCCGCAAGAACGAGTTCGAAAAGACCACCACCCACAAGATCAAGCGCTATAAAGTGCTGGAAAAGAGCAAAAAAGAACAGGAAAAGGAATCCTAACCGACAAAAACGGGAACGCTGGATAGCGTTCCCGTTTCATTTTTTCCACAAGCCTGTTAAAAAACCAAGCGCATCTCATACCAGACCGCTCCGCCGTGGACGGACTCCGACCGGCCATAATCTTCAAAGCCAAACTTAGCATAGTAATGCACCAGCTTGTCCTTGCAGGTCAGCACCAGCCCCTTCCGACCCTGTGCCTTGGCGTCTGCAATGACCCGTTCCAGCACCAGACCGGCACAGCCCCGCTTGCGGTAGTTTGGGATGGTGTTGACACCGAAGATCATTTGCCAATCCCCCTTGGGGTCGTGGAGGGTGGGGTATTCGTACATCTTGTCTGTTAAGACCGGCGTGGCGCTGACCATCCCGTCCACAAAGCTCACCAGCTTGTCCCCGTCAAAGAGGAGCCAAAAGTGGTCGGCATAGGCGGCCAGCCGCCCCTGGATGGTGGCCTTGTCCGCCGCCTCCGCCGCCGGAAAGCACTGGGCTTCCACTGTGGCCAGAGCGTCCAGATCTGCCATGGCAGCTGTCCGAATCTTCACGAGTCCTCATCTCCTTTGCTTTCTGCCGGCTGCCCTTCCAGCTGTGCCAGCAGTTTTGCGCTGAGCTTCACTCGCCCTCGATTTTCCCACAGCACGTTGTCCATGCCGTAGGGGATGTGATCCAGTTCGTCCGGCAGATAGTCCAGCAGGGACAGCAGGGGCGGTTCGCCTAGTTCCGTGGGCAGCGCTACCTTGGTGGCCACACAGCGGTGGATTTTGACCCCTTCTGCCACAAACCGCGCTTCATAGTCGGTCATGATGATGTCGGAATACTCCTTGTGCAGATCATAGGTCACTTCGCTCAGGGCGTAGCCTGCCCGTTCAAATTGGGTCAGAGAGAAATCAAAGAGGGGGCGGTTGTCCGTCTTGAACTCGATCACCCCGCCGTCCTTCAAAAAGTCCCGATAGGAGCGCAGGAACCCCTCATAGGTCAGCCGCCGCTTGGCGTGCTTTTTGCTGGGCCAGGGGTCACAGAAGTTGATGTACATCCGATCCACCTCGCCGGGGGCGAACATATCCCCCAGTTGGGCGGCGTCATCGCAGACGAACACCACATTGTGCAGCTCCTGCCGCATCCCCTTTTCCATGGCCAGCAGCAGACAATCCGCCACCCGTTCCACCGCCACAAAGAGCTGGTCGGGATGGGCGGCGGCGGTCTCCACCGTAAAGGTGCCCTTGCCGCAGCCGATCTCCAGACAGAGCGCACAGTCCGGCGTCAGCCACTCCCGCCAGCGGCCCCGCATGGCATAGGGGTCTTTCTCCTGGACAGCGGCACAGCGCTCCATACGGGGGATCAGGTTTTTCTTTTTACGCATTCTCATAGCAGAAACCTCAATTTCTTTTCCAAACATTCACCCCGCTATCATACCACAAACTGCGGTTCCAGGGCAATGACTCAGGTGGAATTCTCCCCAAGGGGGCGAGAGCCGAAAAAAGTAGTTGCATGGGACAGGGGGTTGTGTT
>OLRQ01000974.1_pt1 | contig 25463 bp, 20 predicted proteins | sample 1671971 | NCBI WGS metagenome assembly OLRQ01 (sample SAMEA3136631, study PRJEB25190) | human gut metagenome | biome: human gut; feature: human-associated habitat; material: faeces | place: Austria | collected 2013
TGACTGGCGGAAAAAATTTCGTCCACCAGTTCATTGGCCCGGGAAAACTGATAAACACCTGATTATTTACCATGGTACGCATCTGCTCGACAGCGCCCATTGCTTCGTCCGAGGATGTCGTATTATCAAACAGTACGAGCATCATCGTAGCATCACCTTTGAAAAATGCATCTTTTATTTTAGAAGGAAGCATGTCAACCGGAAGACTGATATCCGCAACGTCGTCATACCAGAGGATATCCTTTACATGATCGACCTCGCTGAGCTTATCCTCCAGCTTCTGTACATCCTTCATATCCATGCCTTCCACGACCACCATCGAGAAAGCACCCATACCAAACTCGTCCACCATGATGTCCTGGCCTTCTATGGTCTCAAGTGTGTCCGGCAAATAGCTTAGTATGTCATAGTTTGTTCTTGTCTTGATCATTCCATAAAAAGAAGGAATGAGCAGCAATGCACCGAGCAATAAAATCAATACCCGGTATTTTGCAATCCATTTTCCCACCTTAACCAATGCAATCATCTCCTCTTCTGTCTGTTTTCCAATTCTGTCCGTTGTTCCGGTAACGCCCCATTCGTCTCATCGCCCAACCTCTCTACTTCTTTTCTACTCTTTCATTATATTCAAAACTGACTTTTGGTCAATATTAAATAAGCACAAGAAAATAGTTGGAACGAATCTTTTTTTGTAATAATTGACTGACAGTCATTTTTAACCAAGTGCCACGTCTAAGATCATCATCACGAGAAACCCAAACGCAGCTCCGATTGTACCGACATTGCTGTGCTCTCCCATCTGGGATTCCGGAATCAGTTCCTCGATGACAACATAGAGCATTGCGCCTGCGGCGAAGGATAACAGATACGGAAGCAATGGCACGACCTGCGCGGCCAGCAGGACTGTGATCGCCCCTCCGATCGGCTCCACCACACCGGAGAGGACTCCCATTAAAAAGGCCTTTGGTTTGCTCATTCCTTCACCTTTTAAGGGCATGGAGATGATGGCGCCCTCAGGAAAATTCTGGATTGCGATACCAAGGGAGAGTGCCAGTGCGCCTGCCATCGTAATACCGCTCCCGCTCGTCACCGCACCTGCGAACGCGACGCCAACCGCCATCCCCTCCGGGATATTATGTAAGGTGACAGCAAAGAGCAGCATCGTTGTTTTTGGCAGACTCGCGGGAATGCCCTCCGGCTTCTCACTGTCCAGATGCAGATGCGGAATCAGCACATCCAGCAACAGCAAAAAGGCAATACCTAGTGAGAATCCGACCGCTGCCGGAAGCCATGCAATCTCTCCTTGCTGCCCTGCCATCTCAATCGACGGCATCAGAAGTGACCAGACCGACGCCGCAATCATGACGCCCGCCGCAAATCCAAGCAGGGCTTTTTCCACCTGCGGTGCAATCTCCTTTTTCATCAGAAATACCGTCGCTGCTCCAAGTGAAGTACCAAGAAATGGAATAAATAAAGTAACTGCCTCTTTCATAGACACCTCCTGCTTTCTTTTCTGATTCCCGCAGACAACGGATCATACGCTACGCTGCGGGACGATATTTGATTTTAGAACTGCTCAGAATCAGCCACCACCTGTGCCAGACAAGCCATCCGCCGTATCAATGGAGATTCTTGCGTCATTTTCATTAGTTATAACTAATTTTTATTTAGAATAGCCGATTTATATGATTTTTTCAAGAGGATTTTTACTTTTCGTGGAGGGTTTTTGCTTTAGAGGACGTAAATTTCTGTAAAAAAATTTCCGAAATAACGTATGCTGCTCCGAGAATCTTTTCATTCTCCAATGTCAAACAATTCATCAAATGTAATTTTTAAACAGGTACGCTTACCACCAACAAACACATCATATACAGCTTTCTAAGAAAAAAAGTCAGACACATCATAGTAATGAAAACAGTTATGATGTGTCTGACTCTTTTGTATAGAATTATATTTTAATATTAGAAATAATTCTTAATTTCTTAGAATTTACCAGCGGTTGCAGCTTCCTCAACGGAAACCAAGAAGTGCTCTATTTAGCGAAATAACGGGTATTTTTGTACTATTAGTGTACAAGCAAAACACATTACATTGCGTCTTTTCACCACTATATAATATTGTAAATGCATGTGTTATTTCTGAAAAAAAAATAAGAGGCCCTGTCGTATTGACGGAGCCCCTTTGTTATTATTTTTCCACCAGAAATTTCTGGAGATCATCTCTTGCTTGCTTCATTGTCTCGATGCCGTTGCCGGTAATTTCATGGTTTATAATAACTAGCAAACATCGAAGGATCATACGATTGGTGCTTTCGTACTCTTTTATACGCCGATTATCGTTATCGAGATATTCCGTGTGCTTGGCTACAGTTGCTTTCAGATCGCAACTCGGCTTCCGGAGTTCTTTTACGATCTTCCATAATCCCCATAGAGCTCCTGCGATCGAACAAATCCAAAGAATTTGATCAGTTGAAATTGTATAATTCATTCACCATCCTCCGAGGTTACCCCTTCGATAAACTTAGCAAATGCTTTGCCAAGCTGATGAGTGCCGGTACTGATTAATCCCATTATAGCTCCATACACAGCTGACTCTATCGAAAAACCAGATACAGCCATATTAATGCAAGCTCCAAAAAACGCAAGGATGATCGGAATATCGTCATTTGGAACTCGTTTCAAAAGTGACCAATGCTTAATAGCATATCCAATCATCAAGCACGCCAACACAACTATTCCTACAAAATGTTCATATACGCCTGTAAAATCCATCATAATTACTCCTTTGACTTATCTTCGTCGCCGGTCTCCTCTAACTTATTCTTATACGCCTCCTGTTCCTTCGCAAGTTCAGCTGCTACTGCCTGCTTGACCTGTACAGCAATACCGTCAATAATCGGTTCAAGCACAAATAACGGAACACCGGAATTATTAATAAGATCGACAAGTTTCTGAGTAAACTCAGCGCGAGCTACAAGGGTCGGTTTTTCTACTGTTTTTTCGTCAGCCATGGTGATTCTCCTTTCAAATTGTCAGAATATAATTGATCAGCCTACAGAATTCTTAACATTCGTGTCAGATGTATCTGATCCGGAATTTTCAGACATAAGCTGATCCTGCAGTGTGTAACAAGCATCCTCAAACTCTGCTTCATCCTTACGGCACTGTACACGATTCTTCTTATAAAGTGCTTTATCTGTCTGATAGGAAGACAGAGTCATGTCCCCCGGGTTGCTTGAATCAATAACACAATTGAAATGTGCTGCAATCTTTCCATCGATCGCGGAATCAGCGTTGATAGTGATAGACTTCGTGTTGTTTGTAATCATAGTAAATTCCTCCTTAAAATATAATACTTACAACTGCTTTTCGAGCTTCGCGATCCGTTCAAATGCCTGATCAAGAATAACTCGCATTGTATCGAGTTGCGATTCAAGTGTACGTATGCGGTCTTTTTGAATTGATGATTCGGTATCAAGCTCTTGTATGCCTTTGATAGCGTATGCACATAAATATAATTCGTTGATTGATTTATAGTACGGATGACCGTCTACGTAACCACCGCCGCTTACAAGGGTATCGTTGATTTGTTCCAATTCATCTGCAATAAATCCAATCGGATAGAATCGATTTTCATCAACCCTTGAGAAAGATCGTACTTTCATTTTTCTGATAGAATCTAATCCACACACGGATGAATAAGAAATATCAGTTTTCAACCGTATATCAGATTGGGCTTTCGTAACCACAGCGGAAATGCTATGCCATTTGACAGTACCGTTGACGTAATGCTGCATCCACAGCACACCAGAGTATCTATCGTTATACAAATAAATATATTTATTGTCCGCATTGCTTCCCAAACGAACTCCTACATTCTGGTTCGTAGCAGTGACTTGCGATCCGGCGACAAGATCTCTATAATACGATTCTATATCGTTGCTGGCAGCAATTGCTCCCCCAGTCCAAATATTTTTGTCATTTACAGCTCGGATCCATACGTCATCGCTCATATAAAAGCCGCCTTTATGGTTTACAAATGATAAACGATCGTCTGAGCTAAACTCTACATTATTGACTCTTAATACACCAGATGCTGATTCGATGATTCTTGAAGTAAAGTCAGCCGTTGAATAATTGTAATGGAAATCAATATATGGGTATTCATGCGATAATTCGATGTAGGGAGCACTTAACATGCCCGTAACAGTTACATCCGAATCGAATTGGGCACTTCCACCTGCTACGTTAAAGTTTCCTCCTATCTCTACAGCGTCTCCACGAATACGAACGGTGCCTATTTCTCCCCACGGATTGATCCATAAAGAATGGGGGTCGTCGATACTTACGCCAGCACTCAAAACGGTAACTGTGCTGCCACCAATATCTTTCATTTTGATTATTTCATCAATTACAGCTGTTGTCGCATGAATCTCTCCTGTAATATTCGCATTATTAAATATCGCCTCGCCGGTTGCTCTGACAATGACTGGCCAATAATACGGATCGGCTGTTGTACCAGCACCAGTACGAACTACCAACACATCTTGGGTTGCATTAGAACCGTTCGCCAAAAAGGTGTAATTCCCTTTTGAGTTTGTGCTATCTAACGCGTCCGCAGTAATTCTCCATCCGCCAATAGTGCCGGTGCTCGCTGTGATTTTTCCACTGATCGTAGCATTTGTTGCTTCAATACTACCATCAGTGTTTACCTTGAAGAGATTATTGATGGTGGTAAGACCCTCGAGCGAGATCTTACTTGCCTGGATTTTGACAGATTCAGACGTCTGATTGATAGCAGACACAATACCATTTTTGTCGACCTTTAACTCGATTGCATCGGAATTCACTTTGATAGATGCCTCGGCTGTATCGAGTCGCTTCTTGGCATCGGTCATGCCACTTTCCAGCGTGCTTGTTCGCGATGAAACAAGAGTCAGATTAGCATTGGTCTGCTTAATATCAGCCGCTGTCTGCACTACTTTCTTTGTGACAGAATTAAGAATTGGTGTGGAGTATGTTATGTCACCACTACCATGAACAGTAGCCGTGCGAGTCCATATACAGGTATTCTCTTTCAGCTCAGGAACTGTATCTAACCACGTGCCGCCGGTTGCTGAAGTGGTGGATGTAGAAAGGTAATACTGCGTTATGACAGATGTTACGGCATCCTCTGGTGCAGGTGTCCAGTCTGTTGCTACGTTGCCTTTTTCGAGTTTTACATTTTTTATTCTAGCTGTGAAACTAGCTTCTACATCGGCATTGGAATTATAGAATTGTATAGACTGTTGAACTCCGACATTGGCTGAAGCTTGAATAGGAATAGTTATAACTTTGTTGACATGATACCATTTATTAAGCTCACATCCATTGCTGCCTACTATTGGTAGATCATGTTGAGTAACGGCTCTCCATTGTCCTGTGGACGTTTGACCTGATGGAGCGCTGGCATATCTTTGCCCCATCCAAAACTCATTACGGTCAGATCCAGTTGGGAAGTTCCACTCTGTATACATAATGTCATATGACCAAGTATATGTTTCGCCAACAATATAATCTCTCACGCCTAATAAAAACCCATCACCAAGGGGGATGCTAGCGTATTGTTTTTTGGATTTCAACGTAAACTCAGCATACTCATCAGTTACTGTGTTAAAATACTTAAAGAATCCACTTTTTGTGTCTCCCTTACTGTTGAGTATTAAATTCCTTCCACCAACACTCATTCCATCCAGTGTACTTCCTACTGTGTAAGACGTGCTTGTGGTATTATCGGTATAGGTGAAAGTAGTCTTCGTCCAGAGATACTTATTGGTGGAATCAGTAGCTGGTACGGAACCTTGCCAACCGGAAGAAGGCTCTGTGGTGTTCGAGCTACTTTTTGCATACGTAATTGCTGTAGATTTGATACCTTTACCGGCCGCACCAGTGGATCCCTGTTTTGCCACAGAATATGATACAGTGCTTTTGCCATTTGAGTAATATACTGTGGTCTTTGTCCAGAGATACTGTCCTGCCGGTACATCAGGTATCGTTGACTGCCAAGTGGAAGGAGCCGCTGTGCCACTTGACGATTTCTGATATTCGACTGATGTCGAAGTAATAGTTACTGAAGTGCCATCGGCGATCCGTACTACTGTGATTGTATCTGACGCCTTGATCGCCATGTGCTTACCCTCCTATCCTTCAAGCTGTGCTGTGAAATTTGCCTTGTTTTCTACATCTCCCGCAGAAATAGTGTATGTCTGACCGGTTGCTATCGCTGTAGTGCCACCATCCTTGTACCACTTGATCGTACCAAGCGCTGTAAGTGCGGATCCAGTCATCTCAATGCCGCCTTTATATACATGCGCAGTTAGAGTCGTGGCGATACTGGTATTCTTGAAAATAACGCCGGCACTGGAGGTGATTACAAGCGCAAGAGCATCTGCACCGGCTGCACCCTTATCGCCCTTATCTCCTTTGGCGCCGTTCGATCCGTTTCGAGTAACATTGTAGCTTACAGCTGTCTTACCGTCGGAATATGTCGCGGTCGTCTTAGACCACATATACTGTCCTGCTACTGCTGCTGGCGGAGTGTCGACCCACGTTCCAGTTGGAACAGTTGTGCCGGACGTAGACTGCTGATACTGTACCTTAGAACTACTTACTGTCGGGGAAGTGCCATTTACTCCCTGCCGAGCTGCAGAATATGATACTGTCTGATTTCCATCGGAATACGTAACTGTTGTTCGAGTCCAAAGATACTGACCCTGTGGTACCGTAGGGATGGTTGACTGCCAGGTTCCAGTCGGCGCAGTTGTTCCGCTTGATCCAGACAGATACTCAATCGCTTTGGACTTGATTGTAACGCCGGTTCCCTTATCACCTTTGTCTCCTTTCGCTCCAGTAAAGGCAATAGCGAAAGAGAACTTCTTTACGATTGTGATATCACCAATCTTGATCGGAATATCAATCGTACCAGCCTTTGTGAGTGCAGAAGTTGCCGTGATAGTCAGAGTTGGGGACGGCGTCTTGTTGTCAGACACAACGCTCAACCCGTTCGGGCACGTTACTTCTCCCATTGTACAGCTTACGATCTCAGATCCGCGCATAGCCACAATCTGAGACGTTGTGCTCTGAGTTGTTGAAACGCTATCGGTATCACCAAGGAATGTATATGAATCGTTGGTGAGAATGACGGAATAGCCATCAGTGATATCAATGACTGATACCTGATTACTTGCTTTAATTGCCATGAAATTTTCCTCCATAATTTTGAAGCTTGCTTTTTGGGCATCTGTGAGTCCATTTTGAAACATGATCTCAATATTGTAATCGTCATCTATTTCAAGTGACTTCATGCCGCTTGTAGCATCTTCGTTTACATGAACAGCTTTAACCCATGTTCCATCCGGCTTCATGAAGCGGATCGTATGAGCTGGTAAGCTGTTCTGATTTAAGAATCCGTATGTATACTGATACTTTTTCTTGACTGGAATGGTATTGGTAAATATGGACTTGGGATGTTTTGTACCTTCTTCAAAGATATCCTCTGGCGCAGGTGTCCAATCTGTTGCGACGTTGCCTTTTTCGAGTTTGAGGTTACGAATGTATAAATTAGATTCGTAATTGCCATGAATTGCAAACCAGATTATTTTTTTAGCAAACGTATCTGCGTTTTCTGGTATAGTCCATGTCATAGAAACCCGTGTGAACTCACTTGATGGTATGAAATAGCATGATTTGCTTTGCGCTGTGCCAGTCCACCAATTACCGTCACCAGTAGAATTCATGTGTATTCGTAAAAAAGGAGTGTTAGAGTCAGACATTCCTTTTTACATCGAGACTAAATGTTATAGTGTCTCCTGCGTGTATACCAAGTATAGAATAATCATCGAATCTAAAACACGCGCCATTATTATTGCTCCCAGTAGATGGTGTTACGATATGATATCCTGCTGATTCGTATGAAAATAATGTTACACTGTTCGTACGACCAACGGCGTCACATATCAAACTTTCATTTATCATCGACGAGCATTTAAACAAATTCCTTCCACCATCAACGAGATAACCGCCATTCCAACTGCCGTTAAATACATTGACTAACACATTCCAGTCACCTCGATCCTACGGTTTTTTTTTTTGACATCGAATACCTCCTATATACGAAAAACAATCTTATAATATTGCATCCTCATAAAAGATATCAAGCCCATAAGCCACAGCCGCATCATGCTCAATACGGCATCCACGGGCTTTCTCCCAACCTTTACAGAAATAAGCCGCATGGCACAGACTCATATTCTCCAAAGACTTAGCCAGGAAGCAGAGCGGAATCTGTACAACCCCACGTTCCTTCATGGATTCGTTGCTGTACCATTCATCGGTAAAAAGGGTGTTTACGATTTCGTAGCCCTTTGCTTTCAGAGCTGCAACTGCTTTTTCTCTCGTCGCAATAATTTCCTCATCGGTTTTTCCAGCCATTGGCTGAGATAACATCGCTTTCATCATGTTTCGTGCCTCCATTATTTGATTTTTAATGTTCTGAATCCATCAACGGTCATTCGATCTTTTCTGAATTTAAGATCAGATACCTCCTACATATTCAAACTGCAGGTGAATACAGCTTTTGTCTGTATGTCTTTTGCAGCCAGAGTGATAATAAATCCTTCGTCAGACACTCGTTTATCAGATCTATCGAGAGGACTGAACTCTGATTCTCCCATCTGCTTACAAGCCCACTGTAAATATGCATCAGTGCCAAACACCTCATGCATCTGACGAGCGGACGTGATGGTCTTGTCACCAACAATGATTGTAACAGTGAATGTAGTCGCAATATCTGAATTCTTGAATACAGCTCCGTTCGACGAATCAATTACCAGAAGAACGCTGTCGTCACCTTTTTCGCCCTTGAACTCTCCGCTATCCATACGCTTCTGAAGACCATTTACAGTATTAAGAGCAGATCCAGCATTCGATACTGCATCGTTGACATCTTTGTCAATAACGTCCATCTTCTTCTCGTACTCGAGAGAAGTGACATAGGTTTTGCTCACAGATGACTTGAACCCTTCCAGATTCTGCTCGACACTGCTTGTTCGCTTTTCAAGAGCTACCACTGTAGACCCATCAGCTTTCGTTTCTACGGTTTTTTGCAGAGATCCGATCGACGCAGAATTCTGTTCAGTAGTCTGTTTACCGAATTCACCGTGTTGGTAAGTTCCTTCACAGTCGATCCATCCGCTTTTGTCTGAATCGTCTCAGACATCTTCGTAATAGAGCTGCTGTTTTCATCAACGGTTTGCTTTACCTCATTGAATACGTCCGTAGACACCTTGGTTCCAAGATCAGTCTCGACCTTGCTCGTCCGCTGTAGCAAACTGTTTAATGTACTGTCTGTATTGGTAATCCATTTTGAGGTATTTGTCTCGAAAGACTTGAGACCGCTGATATCGCCTTCTACCGTAATCAGTTCCTGCAGTGCCTTTGTCACATCAGAATCCTTGACGAGAACCCATTCGTATACTGGTTCGCTTACAGATCCTGTATTTGCAAATCGGTAACAATATCCGTTAGCTGTATCCTGCGAATTGACAACATAAGCAACATCGCCAATATGCTTGTTCCGTGTATCATTATCCGTCCACTCTTCCGCCGGAGAGTTATTAAGCGTCGGGATCGTCGTTACGGTATAAGTCTCTATTGCATTGTCGATCTGCTTCTGTAAATCATCAGCCTTACTGTCCAGATACTCTTTTGTCGGGACTTCTTCAGCCAATTTGCTCAGATCAATAGACTTATTACCGATCCGCTGCCCATTGATCGTACCGACTGTAATGTTATCGGCATTCAAATTCGTTACAGTGATCTTTGAAGCGTCGATTGTGCCAGCTGTCAATTTACTAGCCGAAATATCGTGAATCTTTGCATCTGTGATTGCACCATCTCTGATCAATGCACTGTCAATCGTACCATGAGCTACATTCGAAAAGTCGACTTGGGCGTACTTTGCAAGTAGCTCCGTAGTCTCAGTCCTCGAAATATAAGCTTTATCGATGTTGGCAACGGTTGATGTAAGACTCGTGATCTTCGCATCCGCCGCATTCAACGAATCGATTGTGGCATATTTCAGCTTGGCGTCCGCAGCTTTCAGAGTCGTAGCATCGAGAGCGGATATCTTTGCATCGGTAGCATTCAGTGAATTGATCGTGGCGTACGTAATCTTGGCATTTTCTGCTGTCAGATATTTTGTGTCGAGTTTATCGAATGTACCATTGATGGCTTCAAGATCCTGAATCGTAGCGTATGTCAAATTCGCTTTCTCTGCAGTAATATAAACAGTGTCGATCCGCTTGAATTCCGCCGATACCGCTTCCTTGTATGAGTCCATTGCCCTCGTATTCACCGAAGGAGAGCTCATATTAAAAGCAGCAATTGCTGAGTGGTTTTTGATGAGCACTGCTACTCTATCACCATCATCAACACTTGCTGCTACCGAGACCGGAGTATACAATTCGGATCCATCAAGCTTTACATAATTATGAGCGCCGTCTTTCTTTACTGTACCGTAAATTAAAGTATTTTCTTTTGTCTTGGCTTCGGACGATACCACATCCGCAAATTCACTGACAAGGGCGCTTGGAATAGCCAATGTGTATCACCTCATTTCCATACATTCACAGTGTATGTGGCCGTTTCTGTTACCTTACAACCGGATGTGCACTCAATCGTCTGACTTGTTACCTTTGCTTTTACATTCTGTAAGCCAGCTCGGTTATAGTTCAGCCGAACACAATCCTTCATCCGATTACCGTTGTAACCGTGCGAGTACGAAATCTTATGTTCCAACGCTGACTTATTTCTAAGCAGCTGCTCTGCATAGTCATTGACCTGAGCCTGGTTGGGAGTACCCGCAAGACTTGGATCCGTTTCTCGATAAACGATTTCCCTTCCGCGCGACACGGTCGATGTTGGACTGCTCGGGTCGTTATTCGCAACTCGCGCATACAGATACTTTGAGTTTGTAGAATGTAATATTTCCACAACATTCGGTATTCCGTACAGATCTCGCTCATCAGTAACGTCCGCATACAGAATAGAACTGTTGCCATCGTCAAAAGTACATACCGGCTGCAAAGATTTTGTATCCTGAACCGGAACGAATAAAACCCTACCAAGCTCATCAATTGCAAACTCATACTTTGCATTCGAGATAAAATCAGTTAAAAAGGAAAGCCAAGTGTCGTCGGTATCTGCTACGAAATCATCCTCGAGAACCGCTGAACACTTGGCCTGTATCACTGGAGCACGCATATTTTCACGGCAAAGCGTATATGCGACATCCATAATGTTTGATCCTTTTGTTATTGTGTAACCCAATGGAGGCATTTTCTCCTTCAACTCAATCAAAGGAGTATATGCATCCATTGAAATGCTCTTTGCCCGACCATCGAAACTGACAGACGGTGTCTGGACGAGCATTGTAGCCAGGGGAAACTTTTCTTTAATTCCATTTTGAAGTGTTATGAGATACGCTCTAATATACACTTCGCCAAGATCAGATCCGCACGTAATACTCGCCGATCCAAGAGTTTCGGCAGAGCTATCGCGACTTATCGAACAGTCAGTGATGTCTCGTATCTGAGTGTCGTTACTCCACGTGTCTGGATCAACGATATAATACTCAAATGTCTGCACCATTGACTTTTTCCAATCAGGCATCAGGCACCACCTTCCACTCTCTTGATTGTAAATGTTACCGGGATTGTAAGATCATTGTATTTCTTGCTATACGACACTGTTACATTCGCCCAGTACCCGATACCAGACGGTTCTCGAACATACGCGTCACCGGACCAAGCGGCCAAACGACGGATCGCATACAAAGTGTCCTCATCCTCCGCATCAATAGCAACATTCCATGTAGCAGTCTCGCCTTTCTGCGTTCCATAGTACGAAACCGGATGTTTTCGACCGATGTATTCCACAAGTTCCACGTCTGGAGCATGCTCTGCTGAAATCTCTATATTATAAGGAAGCTTTAGCAACGATCCGCTCCATTTTGGTGTTAGTGCGTCATCCTCTTCGATGGACATAAAATTCGACCACTGCTCGTCCCATTGAATGATTACGCCTACATCATCGAAGGAATCTCCGACAATATCGTAGAAGGAAGTGCCTCCGGTCCGTGTTGACTTCGCCACAATACGATATCGCGTGTAGTTCAGAGCCGGATGCGTATCCGTAACATTTATGTCACCGCTATTAACAAGATCTGTGGCCAACTCAGTGAATGTTCCATCGAATTCTCTTCGGTATACCGAAAGAGTCACATCCTGTGGAAATGTCTCATCGTCATTCTGTACGAATGGATTTATAACCGCGGTATACGTGTCTTCGTCGACTGTAACATTCGCAATCGGGTCATAAACCGCATCCGTCCACGCTACCGTAAATTCTGCAGTTGCTTCTGCCGTCAAACCGGAATTCATAGAGACGGTTGCTACAATCCGATATGTAATGTTATTATCGAGATTCACATCACCTGCGGATAATGATACATTCAGCGCTCTGTCTTTTACATCGTAGTTTTTTGAGAACACTTCCTGATTCTCAGATATCCATTCGGTTTCGCCGAGATCGTTGACTGTTTCATATGTTTCAGTTGAAACAACAGAAATATAATAGCCTGTCGGAGTCTGAGTCGCAGGATAGGCTGCCAATTTTATATTTAACGGGAATATTGTCAATGTTGACGCATTCAGTATCATCTGTAACGATGGCTGAGCATAAATATCAATTGATCGCTGTGCAGACCAAGGACTGTATTCGCTTAAAATACCCCTTGTTCTAACGCGCCATAATATCTTTGCTCCTTCGCCGTAACCTGACGTGTTAAATTCGTATCGGCTTGTATCATCTTTGTGATCTTCGTCCTCAGTATTCTTTATCTGAATGATTTGACTATTTCCATTGATTGACAATTCCAACTCCGCGTACGTCTGACTCGATCCGTCTTCCGAATTATGCACCCAGTAGAATATAATCTTTTCGCCCGTTATAGCAGTGCTCGTAGACGACCATGTAGTAGGTGCCGACGGTACTTTACCAAGAGTGATCGAGATGGGCTGTGTCCATGCCGAATTTCCGGTAGAGTTTGTTGCGCGAACCCGAAACCACCATGTTTTGCCAGAGTCGATACCGGTAATGATAGCCATCGGATTTGTGACCGTAGACGATTGCACATTGGACGAGCTGTCGAAATAATCAGCCTGCTCGGCATACTGTACTTCATATCCCGTAACATCTGTAACAGATGGCCACGTTATTTGTACGGACGTCGATGAAAGAGCCTTGCAACTACTAATCCCGCTCGGTGCTGTCGGCTGAGTAGAAACCTCGGACGAATAGTCAGACCACTGTAAGCTTGATACACCGCCACGCCATGCTCTACATCGTACCTTATACTTTCCACCGGCAGCAATCGTGCAGGTAAATGTAGCCTGTTGGTAGTTCACTGGAATCTGTCCAGATGAAGCAAACACTGTTGTATTATCTTTTACTACCTCAAATTCTACAGCCGTTGTACGGGAGTCAGCACCTATCGACACAGACGAAGTCAATTTGAAATCTGTCAATGTCGTGGTAGGTGCTGATGGTTTTTCTGGAACAAGATTTGAAATAGCGTAATAAACAGCGGTTGAAGCTTTCGGTGTCCACCAATTAAGAGTTTTTTTCTTTACTTTGTGTTTTGGCGGAACTGGCGTTATTACCACTCTCACATTAACTGCATTTTCCGGTGCAGTATACTTGTCAATATATGTATTATATTCGATTTCATTCGTCTGAGCTACAAACCACTGATTATCATTCTCGGTTCGATAAGACCATACTACTTTGGATTTTGTCGGATGTAGCTCAGTTTTGCCTTTTTTCTTAGTCCCTGCTTTGAAAGACCATGTGACATATAAGCCACGGTCTGTTCCCTGCTCGGGTTTAATAGTAACCGCTTGAACGGTCCAGGCTTTAATCGCTGCCAATATGTCACACCCTCTTTCTTACTTTGGCTGCATGAACAAGTTCTTTCACTGCGTTATGCACGTTTGATCCATCATCATACGTCACACCGTTCACATTTGTTGTATTTGTTACTCTCGGATTATCCTGAATGTCCTTACGAAGTCCGTTAATGGCAGATACAATATCTCCATTTTGACTGTTTCTGCTCATTGACAAAGTTGCCAGATTTGCCGATAATCCGCGTGCCTGAATTCCTCCGACCTGAATAGTTCTCGTAGTGTCAAGAGCGGAATTCCTCGAGATGCCTGTGACATATCAAGAACAGGTGTTATTACTGGTCTGTATCCGCCGTTATCATCAAGGGCGGCTGATATCCCACTAAGCATTCTCTGACCTACAGCAAGTGCTTTTCCAGCTAGCGATGATGAAGCGTTGGTAACAGTCGAACTGTAATCGCCGATAGCATTTGCCATACCAAGATCGAAGAATCGACCCATCTTGTAGGTTTCCTTTGATGGTGAATGCTCGTCAAGTTTTCTTTGTGCAGCAGCAAGGCCAGCAGCAGCTACTGCAATTGCCGCACTAATCACTGCTGACTCGCCTCTTCGTATACCTGTCGCTAAACCGATACTGAAATTTAATCCTGCTGTTTTAAAGTCACCGGTGTAACCTTTGGCAGTTCTAAGACCACCTTTCGCTATTGATTTTATTGCCGAAGACACTGCCGTGCTCCGTTTAATGCCATCAGCCAGTGCAGACGCTAATGTCTTACCCGATGAGCGGTAAGAACCTGCAGCACCTGACACTGCTTTTGCACCACTTGATGCGAGACTACCAGCTGCGTCTGACATACTCTTCGTAGATTCTGATGATGAGATACCCGCGCTTACATCTGCACCTTTACCGGCGCTTTCTACAGCACTTGTGACAGCATCAACCTTCGCCATGAGATCTTTCATCATTGTTTCCATCTGGAACTGTGCCTGACTGAGATCCATTTTGAGGCTGCTGATAAATGTGCCAACAAGTGTGGCCGCAACATTCGCCATCTTTGTTTTCTGTCCGTCTGCCGCATCTGCGATGCTGGTTGTCAGCGATTCGCCGAGGGTTTGTAGCTGAGTTGCAATATCTCCGTTCGTGAAGTTATCAACAAAGCCGCTGATATCGGACACAGCAAGATCGCTCAAGCTCTGAGCAAAGTTTTTAAGTCCTTCGCCATTACTTGTCGTGTTTAAAGCCTTGACTACTTCTCCAAGACACGTTGATGCAGTGCGAATTCTATCGAGGTCAATGCTGGCCAACTCACTATCGTAATCGACAAGTGCGCTGCCAAGCACTTTCAGCTGTCCGCCGACATAATCTCCAGCGCCGTTTGCTATCTCGCTTCCTTCCATTTTGAGGCCAAGGATAGCCTTCAGTGGAAGAAGAGACGCTATCATAGTCGGGATGTTAATATTGCTGGCATCCGTACTGTACTGAGCCATACCGGATCCAAGAATTCCAAGATTATTGCCGAATGCTTCGAGATCTTTGACGCCTGCAAATAACTGTGCGAGACCGCCGGTCTTTGGCAGAGCGTTATTCAGACTGCACAATGCGTCAGCAGCTTTCGTAGCATCTTTAATTTGTTCAAGATTTGTAATTCCTCCTACAGATGTCGAGAAACTAGCCAGACCTTCACCAAGCTTTCCAATATTTGTACCAAACAAATCCAGGTCCTTTGCCCCAAGCCATTCCTGTAATTTGCCACCGGTACTTGGTAGTGCGGCATCAACTTCGGCAATTGCTTGTGCTGCAGCAGCGCAAGCTTTGATCTTATCAGTATCCGTTATTCCACTTACACTGTCCGAAAATTGTTTCAATCCACCGCCAAGTTTAGGTAAAGCTGTCGAAAACTTATCGAGATCCTTTTCGCCAATCCAATCCTGAAGCTTACCCCCGGTCCTTGGCAAAGAGGAATCAAGTGCAGTGAGAGCCATTCCAACATCCGCAGCTGCCGTAGCCGCATCTGTATCAATGTTCTTTGTGAGCGCCGTGAACATTGCCATACCGAAGCCCAGCGGAATCAATTCCCGACCAAATTCAGCAAGATTTTTTCCACCGACAAGATCAGACAAGCCATCAACGAATCCAGCACCGGTGAACGCCAGTATAGCACCAGCCATCGCTTGCAACGCATCGGCAGTTTCCGTTTTGATACCACTCACAGACGAATTGAATGCGGATAACTGGTCGCCAAATTCCACAAGTTCGTCGCCAATTTGTTTCATCCCGGCTGCAACACCTGAACCAGCACCTGCTGCAATACCTCCGATAAAACCTCCGTATAAACTACCAATCGCTTCTCCGACACGTTTCAGAATATCAGCTGCACCTTCGATGAACTTGACCGCTTTGTCTCCTCCAAGTGCTTTTATAGCGCCTGCTATGCCAATCACAGCTGCCACTATAACTGTAATCACGGCTGCCACTTTCAACATAGGTAGAATTGCGCCAGTTGCACTAGGACCAATAGACGACATACACTTAACAAGTACCCCTAGACTTACCATCAAAGCCGCCAATCCCGCAGTAGCAGGAATCATTGTGTCTACCGGAATTGTAGTTATTACTTTCAATGCTGCAACTGCCGCAACTAAAGGAATAATGCAAGCTAATATCCCAGTAAAAGTAGTCTTATTAAATGTAAATGTCGATTTAGATAGCACTTTTGCCATAATAGCAAACACTGTCATAACACCTATCAACGATTTGGATGCCGCATTAAGATCTTCCGGATCGCATTTGGAGAGTTCACATAGTGATTTTGCAATTACTCCTACCGCAGCTGCTGCTACCACTATTTGACCCATAGCGCCCCACGCATTTTTGCCACTTTTCATAAGTCTCATGGAAACGCCCATTTTGACGAAAAGGGTTCCAATTTTGCCAATTGCTTTTTCGGATTTCGATAAATCAGCTTCATTTATACCGCTTAATAGGTACATAATGTAACTTACAGCTGCTATAGCCCCTGCTGCTGCAACGAGGCTAACGCTGTTTCCAAGTTTGCTTCCTGCAAGTTTGGTAGCTGCTGCGAGAGCAATGAATACCAGGCTCAATTTACCGATCGCTCCAAGGCCTTTATTGAGTGTCGCTTGATCCATATTACCAAGAATCGCGATTGCACCAAGAAGCACGTATAACGCGGCAGATATAGCTAATAGTCCAACGCCAAACGCAGCTGCGTTCTTTCCTGCAAGCCGAGACACAATCATCAACGCTATTAAACTGCCCATTACTGTTATGTATTGGTCGACGTTCACTGAGTTCGGATCAAATTTGGATAAAGCCTTGAGAGCCTTTACCATGAGCATGAGCGCAATCGGAATTGCTACTATCGATAATGCAGTACCCTTTGATGCAGCACCCGCTTTCCCAGTTGCGATAATGACTAAAGATAGTGCGCCCATGATTTCGACCAGTTTGATCAGTGCGTTATGCAATTCGTCCGGATTGGAATTCATTTTTACAAGTCCATTGAGTGCTTTCACGATAAGAATCAGTGATGCTCCAATTGCAACAATACTGAGTGCTGCACCTGTTGAATGTTTACCACCAAACCGGCTGATAGCTATTTCAACGCCTGCAAGTGCAGTAATTATGATTCCTAATGTTTCAAGTTTACTCAACGTTTCTTTACCCAGTGCAGGGATCGACTGTATTGCATACGCAATAAGGGCTAAGGACACCGCCATTTTCAACGCACCGTTACCAAGCGACGATGTACCAAACTTTTTATTTGAGAGTTTGGAATAGAAATCCATTGCTACAAAAGCAAGTGATATAGCGCCAATTGTTATGCCAGCTTTTATCAAATCATCTCTATTGATAGAAGCTATCTTTTCGAGAGCCATGGCGATTACATAGATACTTCCCGCTACCATCAGAATTGCACTTGCACCTTTTTGTTTAGCGGACATTCTCTTTTCGTAAACTTCAGCCTCAACCATTCCTTGTATGGTGTCCATAAATGGATGCAGTAACTTCCGAATTCCCGTCACAAGTTTTGTAGCGAGACGAATAATTCCTATAGCCGACGCAATTGCTCCAGCGCTCAAACCAAGAGTAAGGAATGTCTGCACTTGCTTTTTTGATGGGATTAATTTCGTGATGATATCAGTTGCGCCTGATCCAAAAGCCTGCAGTTTACCAAGAATCCAGTCAATAACTCCTCCGAGCGTGTCTCTTACCGATTTTGCGATTCCTGAAAATCCACCAATTTCATTCCACATATCGAGAACGGCTTCAGTGAGTTTGTTCTTCATCTCAATGAATTTATCTGAAATGTCCGAGAGGGTTAGATAATCCATGTTCCTGATGGAGTCGATAAACTCTTTCACAGCTGCAACTGCTTTGTCCCAAGATCCACCTGCAAAATTCTTTATGGTCTGATAATACTCCGAAAGAATAGTCATCGCTTTTTGTACTTGTGGAATCTCTTTGAAGTCGTTCCAAAGTCCTTGTAATTTCTCTTTCGCCTTTGGTATTATGCTATCCAAGTTATTGAATAGATACAGAATTCCATTTTGAATTTTTGCAAAGTATTCTTGAGCCTTTGCTGCGATCTGCATTTCATCAGCCCAATTCTTGATCCGTTTTATTCCGCCGACAATCTTTCCGGAAAGGAAATCAAGCCCTTTTGACACCAATGAATTCTGAGTCACCCAACTCTCGAATTCGGCAAGCATATCGCCAATGTTAGCTGCTACATCAAGTATATCAAGATTGAAGCCAGCCAAAACTTTCTGCAATAAAGTAAATCCCGCTTTTCCGAGTCCACCGATAACGTTCGTTCCGACTCTGAGTATCGAGAATAATCCTTTGAACGTTCGTTTTACTTTTGAAGCGGTTTCGTCGCTTACGAGAAGTCGTTCAGAAAAGTCATGAACCTTATCGATCGCTGCAGATAACTGTTCTACTGTTATTGCCGGGAACACATCTCGGTATGCATCGTGCACGCTATTCAGAATTGTTGTCAAACCAGACCAAGCATTGGAAATCGATTCAATAAGTTTATCCCTACCGGTAGGACCATTTAATGTTTCAATCAGATTTTTAAAACTCGATTGCTGTTTGTCGGTAAGATCAATGCTCGTTTCAAGAGCATCTGAAATCTTAAGAACCTGACCGACATTAATCACGTTGACATCCGAAATATCGTTAAGTTTAGCCAGCTCTTCGACAGTAATGCCACACTTCTGTGCAATTGCGGACAAGGTATCTCCAGCTGCAACCGTATAATCGCTGGTAGTAGTACCGAGTTTCTTCATCGATTCTTCAAGAATATCGGCAGTAAGCCATTGTTCTTTTAAAGAATCTCGGAAATTGCCATTATCCAGAATCATCTGATCAATGTCGATCCCATGCTCTCGGGCAGCATTCTTGAGCATCTGAGTGAGAGCTTTGTAGCCAATACCGCTCTCTTTGAGCAGCTGATCAAACTGTTCGGCGGTTACTGTGCGCCCTCCAAGTGCACCCTTCAACAAATTATTTCGAGCATCGGACGACGCCTGAATAATGGCTCCAAGAGTATCCGACACTTTTGTAAGGGTAGTTTTTGCCTGATCGAAGTCGCCAATGATTGTTTCCCAGCTTTCGGTCCATCCGGACTGAGCCGCCTCTTTCAGCGTGTCAAATAACTGTGAGAATGTCTTGACCTTTGTTGCTGCGTCAGATGCTGTCTGACCCATTTTGACGATTCCGGCTATCTGTTCGTCAGTATAACCCATGGACTTGAGCTGTGATTCTGTAAGATCTCCAGTAAACTTAGAAAGAGTTTCGGTAAGAACCTCCGATGTCAACCAACCGTCCTTTAAGGTTTCTCTGAATGAACCTTCTTTCTCGATCATCGCGTCGATAGCAACGCCATGTACTCGGGCAGTCTCTTTCAGAGCGTCCTGGAATATCTGACCACCCATACCAGCGTTTACAACCGAATTCCAGTCCATCAATTTGACTGTACCAGACGCAATAGCCTGTGATAACTGATACATCGCCATTGATGCCTGCTGGGATGTTGAACCAGATACTGCAGCCAGATTTGCAATACCTTTAATTGCTGCAACTGAAGTATTCAGATCAACACCGGCTGCTGTAAATGTACCAATATTACGGGTCATCTCTGTGAAGTTATAAATTGTCATGTCGGCATAATGATTCAGCTCATCCAAAGCCGCATTTACATCTTTCAGAGTAGATCCTTTGCTCTCAGTATTTGCCAGAATCGTCTGGACTGCATTAATCTGCGTTTCGTATTCCTGAAAACCAGATTTAACTGGATCAATGGTAAGCGCAGACATAATCCTTTTGCCTGTAGTTATAGCAGAATTGGTAATATTCTGCAGTGCGGTCATTCCAATAATGCCAAGCGTAGACAATCTTTTTGTTACAATGTCTGCGCTATTTATTAATGAATTAAAGGATACTTTCTTTGATGCGTGGTCGAGTTCATCGAATCCTTTTACAGCGTTACCAAGCTTCAGTCCCTCACGCAATTTCTTCAAACTATCGAGAGTTGTATGAACTCCACTCTCGAATTGTTTGTTATCAAACTGCATTTCTACAACCCGGTTATCAACCGTTGTACCCACTACTTCGTAACCTCCTTCCATGCACCGTCAGCAATCTTGTCAAAAATTGGACGTAATGCGGGATTAATGTAATCTCTTCCTTGCACATATCCTCCGGTTCCAGTCCCATGACCATACTGTAAAATTACAGCAATGTTTACACCGTTATTAACGTTAGAATTGTTCCAGCGAATACTTACTCCGCCGTCCGTTGGAACAATCTCGTATGACCACGACGATGCGGTTTTGCCAGAATCAACCGGTGTCGCTGTGGCGAGTGCAACAACTCCTTCTTGCCCATAGCGATGTAAAATTTCGGTTATGTTCGATGTTGAAGCTTTTTTCAAAAACTTTGTTGTCTTTTCGAAATCTCCAACGTGTCTGAATCGTATCATCGTGGCCTCCCATTTACTTTTTCTTTACATAATCAAGAGCGATCCATCCAGCACCAGACAGAAGCTTACCCCATCCTTGATCGGATCCCTTACCGGCTCTCTTTTCTGTGATCGTGAATGTACCAATGCCCGTACAATGTCCCGTGGTGGCATAATTTGTACCTGGACCAGTACGAATATTAAGATTCGGAATATCCACTCTCACAGTAAAGTTTTCGTTTGTGATTGGAGTAGATTCAGCTGCCGATCCTTTCTTACCAAAATAAAAGTGACCCCAATGTGCATTCTTATGATCCTCTCCAAGGTAGTCATACTTCTGCAACAAGGCGTCACACTTTGAATTCATTTTGAGGTTTCCGTCCGAATAATTGGTAAACGATCGGAACTGATAAATCTTATCATTCGGGAATCTACGCTTACCGCCAATGAAAACATCATATACAGCTCGTTTAGCATCTTCGCTGGTTGCCGTATTATTTGAATACGCATAGAAATTATGTTTCATGACATCGGTAAACGAGGAACCATAGCTGCCGCTCTCGTGCATATCAAGGATGCACTGTGCAACTGCACGTAAAGCATTTTGTGAGCCAATTACACCTGCCTCACCATATACAACCTGCGCGATACGGAAAAGAGTAGTATCACCGATTTTTCTGTCCGTGACGGCCGAGCTGGAATTACTGGTGTCTTCAGTTTTTACTCCAAGATTGGCATTTACTTCAGCTGCAATTTTACCGAGTCTGGAGTAAATATAATTGCCAGGACAAGCCTTATTGGCAAACCATCTGTGAACAGTCATGTTCTGTTTGTCGACATGACCAACAAGCGACTTATCCGCTTTCCACTTAAGTTTTTTAATGTCATTGCGCTTGCAAATATCAGTACACAGCTTAATGAGAGACGCATATACCTTGTCGTTAATCTTATATGGCTCTACTGTATCTGACGCGCACTCAATCGTGATCGCTCGATTATCATTTGCCCGATTGGAAGAGCACCAAGAGCGATCCTTTTCTTCCACAAACAATCCAATGCGTCCGTCAACGCCAATGCCGTAATTTGCACTTGCTTGCGCGGATGGCTGCACAAACCATTCACCCATGCTCTCTACAGACACGTTTCCTACGTAACAATGAATTGTCAATGTATCGATTTTGTGATTTCTTGGTGTTGTTTTGTTAGGGCTGATTCTTGTATAAGAAACAAGTTTCGAATTACTCATTTACATACACATACCATACTGGTATGCCCTCCGTATTAAAAATAATGTTTACCAGTTACTACAATTGTGAAAATAGTCAAAAAAAAAAGCCCCGTAGTCAGGACTTTTTCATGTTATCTATAAAATCTATTACCTTTCCAATTTTCTCGAATTTTTTACTTTTTTCTTTCACCGTTTCTGTTTCCGTTTCTGTTTCTGTTTCGGGTTCATAGGTCACAGTTCCAGTATCAGCCTTTTCCGCTTCCATTATCTTATCAACTAACCGTTTACGTGTGAAATTCCACTCTTTCTGTTTTTCACTATCGTATTCATTATACCAGTTGATATAACCTGCCGTATTATAAGCGGCTTCATAATCCCCAGCGTTCATTTCTTCTTCTGCCTGTTGCACGTATGCGTTGAGTTTTTTTATATTTTTTGATTCGCTGTATCGGATTACTATGCTTGCTGCAAACATGATCGCGACAAATGCTAAACATAGACCAATTAATGTACGCTTGTCACGTCGTATATTCTCTTTTTCTTTCTCTTTCTCAACGTCCATCTTATACTTCTCGAATGCTATTTGCTTGTCAAGCATTGCCTCTTCGTGAGCCATGCCTTTGATTTTTGCTTCTGCTTTATACGCTTCATCGGATCGGCCGTGCACCATAATCCGGCATCCACAGTATTTGCAGTAACATACATCAAGGTCATTTTCTACTTCTAAATTAGCGCCGCATTGTGGGCATTTTAGTATAGACATGTCGATATTTTTACTCATATGTATAGCTCCCTCCGTGCCATTTTATTTATTGTAGCACAGTGCGGAGCTATTGTCACCATAGCTTTATATGACAGTTATCCTTTCGATTTGTATTTTGCACGACGTCTTGCGTTTTCAGCACGCTGCCATGCTTTGTATTCTTGGTCGCTAATTTTTTGCTTTGGAGCATTCTCCTGCTCACAAACACGAATAAGCATAATAAGGCTGTTTAGATGCCATTTTTCGAACTCGACAGGAATGTTGTACGCGATCATCAAATAGTAAATACGCTCTGCCGTAACTGCTCGTCTGTCAACATCTGACGATTTTTTCGGATCATTAATCCACGTGGCTGTCATTGGCGCGTCAATGTACTCGTTAATGGTAGTCAACATTTCCTGAGTTATGGAATCATATATGGCTGGATTTATATTCCTGTCAAGAGTCATACATCGAATGTAGTCCAGCGATTGCTCAAGGGTTTTGGCGTCATTATTCACAAACGGAATACACCACTTCTGTTCCCATTTATGAAGTGATAACAGAGAGTGTTCCAAATGTAACACCTGTTCTCCATGAACGTATTTTTCCGGAACGGAAATGAATTCTTGTGTTTTCTCGTTATAAAATTCCGAAGCCGGGATAATGCGCTCCGGAATAGTGATCGTCAACATTTATTTCACCACGGAAAGCATAGCAGCTCCTTCTGGAGTATTTTCAATTTTTGCCATCTGCTCACGAATATTTGACGGCACAATACCGTTGATGAATTCAACAGCTTTATCTGCATCGGAAACCATTTCCATATAAAGGACCGGATATGCTGCAGAAGACACAAACTCATTACGGATCTTGTCATCCTTATAGAAATGTTTTCCATCCATAGAACGTTCTCCATACGACCGAATGAGAAGATCCTTAAAAATTGCGATAAGCTGATTCACATCGTTTGTGTCAATAATTGACTCCATATATTTAACAAGACCACCTGATGTCTCAAGGTCCATCTCGGTAATTTCAACTTCATTCAAATGAAACCAAAGAACGTCCTTTCTATCGTTCCCATCGAAATCCTTGTATTCAACCTCTTTTCGTAACATAATGTTCTCCTTTCACAAAATCCATTTTGAAGTTTGTTATCAAAAAAAAAAAAAGCAGAGCCGCAGCAATTAGACTAACGACCCTGCTTACGCTGCATATCAAATATGTTTATACCGTCTTAAACAGATCAATTACCTCATCCGGTGTCGGAAGTTTTGCCTTGCCGCCAGTATCCCCGCCGTACAGCATCTTCTCAAGCTCTGTGAGCTTTGCCTTATCGACCGTACGAGTGTCAATTACGATGTGTGCGGTCGGCTTCGGAACGGTACCATCGACTTCTTTGGTTACCTTCGCCGGGGTAGTATCGAACTCCCAAGAGAACTCTGTTCCTTCCGGAGAGTCATTCACTGTTGTACGATCCTTCTCAGACGGTTTAACGAGAGCGCCATAAATCAGATGGATCTTGTAACCAGCGTCTTCGGTTGTATCGCTGCCGATCTTATTTCTGTAAGAAAGTCCAAACTTCTTTCTCTTCTGCTGTGTCAGCTGCACACCAGCAACTGGCTCCATACTTCCATCGCACTCACCAAATTCATCCGGATAAGTGTATCCCTTAATCGTGCCGCCGAATGTCTCCGTGGACATAAGGGTCGCATACTCACCATTGTTTGCATACAGTTTGGTGGGCTCAGCTCCACTCGGACTTTCTGTTACGCCAGTCAGTCCATTCCAAGCAACGCCATCTCCATATTTTCCAGTATCGTCGCATACGTAAAGCACGCCTTTGTCACAACCGGTTTCGTAATACCGCTTGCCATCTTCATCCCATACGAGCATGTTGTTCCTCCTTTAAAAGTAAATTGTAAATACGCTGTGATACAAATTTGATGCTCGATACGCTCGATCAAATGAGCACATCGGCAATCGTCCTAAGCGATCCGAAAGACCGCTATCAGGATCTGATTCGATAAGAGTAAGCTGATATCGTTTTGTAAATGTATACGGCAGATTGTCAGCGTAAGTGGTTACGGCGGCATCAACCGTATACACAACACACGGATACTTCAGCTTTAAATTTTCTGGCGGTTGAAAATACACGTTTTTCGAATCGATTGCATTCTCAAGAATCGCCTGCAGATCAACCCTCTGGCCCATTATACATTTCTCCTAATGTCAGTATCAAACGGGGGCGCTGAATTTCAACGTCTGTTACTTTCCATTTCGCCCCCATCCAAACGACATATTTTATGGCGAAGTAATTAATAACGGCATATGGATCTGCGACAATACTGATCCGGTTGTTCAATTTTACATCATCATTAATGTTGTCTCCGGTAACAAGCTGCCTTGTATTTCTAAGAACATCGCCATGATAATGCTGTTCCGTAACAGTTGATTTATATACCCCCGGGCTTGTATTCAGTGTATATACAAACCCAA
>OLRQ01000977.1_pt1 | contig 25399 bp, 33 predicted proteins | sample 1671971 | NCBI WGS metagenome assembly OLRQ01 (sample SAMEA3136631, study PRJEB25190) | human gut metagenome | biome: human gut; feature: human-associated habitat; material: faeces | place: Austria | collected 2013
CCGCTTCTCTTATTCCTCGTCGTCCTTAGTCTGCCGTTCTGCGGCTTTCTTCCCGGCGGCCAGCAGTTTCAGCAGGCCATCAGGGACATCGGCACCCATGTGGGCGGCGTTCTCGGCGATAGAGCCGAGTTCGGTAAAAATGTACCACACCAACACCACCGGCAGGATCAGATTCTGGTACGTAATGCCCAGGCCGGGCAGGTTTTCGACCGCGATGCTGAGAACCGCATCGGTCAGTGCAGCCACGCAAACTACCACGATCATACCGGCCTTGTGCCAGATGCCGTCTCTGGCCACAGAACTGGCCCACTCTCCCCTGCTGGCAGCGGCCGCGCTGCCGGAGAGCCAATCCAGCACCATGCAGGCCGCCCAGGCCACGACCAGCCAGCCCAACCAGCCGAACGCCGCAGTAAAGGCACCGCAGGCGGCTGCAATCACCGCCTTGACCCACAGGAAAATGTTGTCGTCTTTCATGGTTTGCTCCTTTCGTTCACGCTGCCTGCGCGGTGCCCTTGGCACCTACGGCGGACAGCTTGTCCAACACGGCCTTGGCATCGCCTTGGGTGATGGGGCCGACCTCGATGTTCTGATGCGCCATCTCGGCATCGCTGAATTCTGCCCAGTACAGCCGCATGGCCACCAGCTGCAGCTGGATCGCAAGGCTGAACACCGCCATGGCCTGGGCGTTGGTCAGGTTGCTGGCACAGATGGTCTGCAGCGTGGAGGCGGCAGGCTTGTCCTCGGCCGGGCGCTCGACCGCATGCTCACCGGGACCGTAGGTGTAGACGCTTCTGCTGGCGGTGGTGAAGTCATCATCCAGCCAGGTCAGCGGGTTGGTGCGCTTGCCGCCCAGCAGGACCTCGAAGTGCAGGTGCGCGCCAAAAACGTTGCCGGTGGCGCCGCTGTAGCCGATCAGCTGACCCTCCTTGACCTTTTCGCCCTTGGCAACAATGAACTTGAACAGGTGGGCGTAGCGAGTGACAAGGCTCTGCTGCTTGTAGTCGGCGTGGCGGATGTCCACGTAGTTGCCGTAGCTCTGCATGCTGCGCTCGTCGGTGGTGTGGCCGTCCCACAGCTGGGTGGCCGACACTGTGCCGTCCTCTGCCGCGTAGACCGGGCGCACGGCGGTGTTGCCGATCTGGGTGCGCAGGTCGATGCCGTTATGGCTGCGGCCGCTGTTGTAGTGCCAGCCCTGGGTCAAAATGTGCTGATCCAGCGGCCAGCGAAGTAAAACTTCACCATTCGATAATCTCATTTGAAAACTCCTTTTTTATGTTCTCAGCCACCAGTTCATCACAACGTCCGAACTGGGCTTTTCTTCTACCAACGCCGTGATGGTCCCGGCCCCGGTGTAGACCAGGCCCGCGTTGATCTTGTCCATCGAATCGGCGAGGATCACATCGGTGGCGAACACGCCAGTCTTGTTGGTCGAGCCGAGGCTCAAAAACATGCTGTTGGCGGTCAGGGTCGGTGCGACCGAGATCTTCTTCGAGGGGTACACGGTCTGCTTGTAGGCAAAGCCCTGGGCCTGCTCGTCCGTGGAGGCCTCTGTCCAGTTGTCCACGTAAAAGGTGGCGTAATACTCCCACGGCAGGGCAACGTAGAGGACTTTGTTCTGCACTGGGTTGGCACTGGTGCCGGACAGCGTGCTATCGACCGTGGTTTTGTTGGCACCTGATTCAATGCCACTCAGCTTGGAATACTGGGTCGGGCTCATCAGGCCGTTGCTGTAGGCCGAGGCCAGGCCGTAGGTCGTATCGGAACTCGGGATGCCCAGGTCGGTGATGTCGCTTTTCTGCACAGCAGAAACAGCGATGACATGCCCAAGGCTATCCACGGTGATCTTGTACAGGCCGCTGGCCCGGGCGGTATACGCTGGGTGAGTGTACTTGTTCGCGCCCTCATCGATGCCTTTCAGCTTTGTCACAGCGCTGGGCGGCATTAAGCCCGCAGTCGTTTCCGTGGCATCTGGAATCGTAACGGATTCGCTAGCGGGTGTAACGTAAAGTACATCCTCATCCAGCGTACCGGCCTCTTTCATTGCCTCGTACTCATCCTGAGATACCGCAACAACCAACTTTTTTTCAGGGGTAAAATATAATTGATTGGGGTCGATCTGGTTATTCTTTTTCGCATCTGCATACTGCTCCGCGGTAAGAATGTTCATTGTGAATTCGCCAATCGTTTCTGTAGTCTTTGCCAAAATCTCACCCCTTTACGTAATTGGTATCAGTGCTAAACAAGTTTGCAATGTCGCTCTGTTCTACCCAAATACCGTTTACTTTTTTGTAGACCTTGGATACGTTCACCCAGCTGCCATTTACCTTAGTGCTCAGTACAGGGCCAGAAGATCCGCCGCCAGTGTAGTTTACAGTCAGATCAGCGCCGTAAAAACGCAAAGTCTGGCTGTTGCTTGCGGATATCGGACCGCGTGTACAAGTAATCAGCAAGATAAGATCGTCCAGGCTCTCACGATCCCACCAACCGGTATCGTTAAAAGTCTGAGCCACTGGGGATGTTCCCAACTCAATTTCGCCGCTCAACCCAGCCGTGCCGCAATACAACTGCGCAACACCGCTCAAAATATACGGTGATGCATTCGAAATTCTGGCCTTTATCTTGCAAGAGATAGAATCGATCTTGGCATCTGTCGGAATCTTCGACACATCAAATTTGACTGCCAGCTTAGAAACTGCACCACTACCTTTGTTCAGGTTTAGCACCGTAAAAGTGTCACTGCTTGAACTGGTAAGTCCGTTTGAAAGTGGATAAGATGCATCTACAGAAATATACGATGAGTGTTGGCCATCATATCCTGTAGGAACCAATGTCACACTTGCCATACATTAGCCCCCAGTCTGCAAATACAAATCACCATTGCTGCCGGTTGAAGAACTTGGTGCAGAGCTGCCGGTGTAGTATTTCTGGATGACAACGGTCCCCGTCACCCCAAAGATGGACTTGCCTGCCAGAATGTTGCCGCCAACGAGGTTGGCATCCCCCTTAATGGTCTGCGCCCCGGACAAATACTGCCCAGCTGCAATGACCTGGTCGGTGCTTTTCGGGGTATAGGTCGCCGTCGCCTTTTTGGTGACACCGCTGCCAATGTACCCCGCGGGCACGGCATCCACCGTGACCTGGCTCATGCCATCGTAGCCGGTGTCGGGGGTCACGGTTTGCTGGCGCTCGGTCGGCGTGACCGTCTTTTCCTGCAGCTTGGCAGCGCCAGCCCCCGCAAAAATGCTGACTTTCTTGTCGCCTAAGTAAACGGGCATATTCTCACCACCTGCAAATTTTAATTGTCGTCTGCGCTTCTGGCGTGGCCCAGCTGCCATCGCCGCACAGGTACTTCTTTTCGTCCCCGGCAGCGGGTGGCGGAACCAGGCCGGATGTGCCCGCGCCCTCGGCACTGGCCCCGGTGAACACGTCCGGGGGCGTATATTCGCCCTCAATCTGTTCCCCGGCCGCATTGTGGGCGGTGTGCCCGGCCAGCAGGGTGCCCTTGGTCACGGTGTCCCCGGTCAGATCCAGCAGGGTCTCACTGCCCAGCACCACCTTGTTCACCGCCATGGTTAGCCTCCCACCGTCAGGGTCTGGCCGCCGGCGGCGTTGTCCACGTAGTTGGTCGGGATGGCCGCCACCGTGACTTGCGACAGGCAGTTGTAGTCGCTGTCCGGCAGGACGGTCTGCTGCTCAAAGGTCGGGGCCACGCTCTTGGCCTGGGGCTTCATGCCCTCGGAGGAGGACATGGAACCCTCCACGCCCAGGATGGTGACACCCTCGCGGATGTTGGCAGACACCAGCTTGGCCTGCTCGGTCTCATCGATTTCAGCGCTGCCGCTGCCATCGTGGAAGCCCATGGGGATGGTGTACTTGCCGTCCTTTTGGGTGATTTTCCCGGCTACGGCCCCGTTGTTGGGCATCGTGCCGGTCAGCTTGACACCGCGGGCGTAGGCGGTCTTGCCCTCCAGCATCTCAGCCACAGCAACCGTAGCGTCCGTGGAATCCACGTCCTTGGTGCTGGTGCCGGTGATGGGCGCGCCAGTCTTATCGTGGGCGGTAATGCCCTTGGCCAGCTTGTCCGGGGTCACGCTGTCGGCGGTCAGGTCGAGTTTGACCTCCTTGCCGATGATGACCTTATTTACATATTGGTTAGCCATTGAAATACTCATCTCCCATAATCAGGGTCACGCCGCCGCAATCGTTGGAGACCTCGTACCGGGGAATCTTTCGCACGGTCACATCGTCCGGCATCAGCTTGTCTTTGGTTTCCAGGCGGGTCTCCTCGTAGGTGCGCGGGGTCACGGTGGTCTCGCCCTTGTACTGCGGCGCGGTGGATAAAATGGTGGTCTGCCCCAGGTCGGCGGCCAGATCGGCATCGGTGCCAAACTCCACCACAAAGGCGGAGGGTGCGGCAAACTGTACGTCTAACGTCATGTAAGCACACCGTCTTTCAGAATCTGGCTGACCGGCACACGGAACACTTGCGAGGCCATGCGGGCAGATCCAACGCCAACGCGCAGCTGAATTTGCAGTTCCGTGTCCCCGCGAAGCTGCAGCGTTTCCTCCTCGGTCAATGTGCAGGAAAGCACCTTACCGGACATCGTCACGTCCGGCAGGCCGCGCTCAAACAGCAGCTCGCCGCCCTGTTTGAACGCAACGGACAGCTTGGAGATGGTCTCGCACTCGATGGGCAGCGTAAAGGTAAAGGTCGGGGTCGTACCGCGATACATATCACACCACCTCGAACCACTCGGTATCGGTCAGCGCCGGGGCCGCGCCGTCCTGCAGGGCCATGTACAGTTTGTCGCCGTCGGTGTAGTAGTAGCCGGTGCAGACGGTCATGCCGTCCACCCAGTACAGCGGGCGGTCGTTGGTTCCGTAGGCGTTGGGGTCTTCCTGCAGTTCCCACGCAAAACCCGCCGTGCCGCTGTAGGTCGGCACCCACTTGTAGCCCAGTTTCGGGGGCATGGTGGGCTTGGCCTCGGTGGGGATCTCGGCCAACATCAGGGAGAGTTTGGTCGCATCGTCCAGCACAATGGTGCTCGCCTCGATCTCCGCCTGCTGCCGCTCGGCCAGTTCGGCCACGGTGTAGCGGTGGTACAGCTGGCAGTCCTCGTACACATCGTAGCCGGAGATGATGTGTTCAAGGCCTTTGGGGTCGTCCTCGGTGACAGTGCCCTGCATAACTTCCCGGCTCTCCGGCACATGCTCGGCAACCCGCCTGGCGGTGTAGAGATAACCAGCGGCCAGGTCGGGAGAGGTCAGCTCCTCGTTGGTGATTTCATCGTAGATTTTCATTTTGTACCTCGTTATTTGTAGACGTAAATTTCTACAGTAGCAACTTCAATTTTTTACCGCCAGGTGTTCTCGGCGACATTCCCATAAAATCACTCGCTTCCATTAAGTTGTAAGTATAATCAATGTTGCAGATGCTGTAGAATAATAATCCATGTACTGACTGGGGATACTGATGACATCTCCTGCACTTAATTTTTTTTCAAGGTCAAAACCGCTGTTAATAAAAGGGCCGAAGATTGTAACATCATTGCATTTCAAATAAGCCTTATAGGCGGAATCCCGTGCCTGCACCCAGCCAATAAGCCGATATGTACCCGCTTTTTTAATATGGATTTCAAAAGTGCCATCTGAAGCGCTTGCCAATTTCTCGTTACAGTAAAGTGCCTTAATGCTTGCCGACCCCATCCCGTATTCATAGATTTGTGCAAGCATTTTCCCTTTTGCGTTCTCTCCCGGAATCCTCGGTGCTACTCCCATCAGCAGCCCCCCCGCGCAGCACATGCCGCAGATTTCTTACAATGTTTCATGCTAAACCTCCATCAGCTTTGAATGACCCACCGCGCCCGGATTTCGGCGGTAGGCTTTTCTTTTACCTTAACCAGCACCGAATTGTACGCCGTGACCGTCACGCCGTCGTTGATGATGTCCTGCACTTCATCCAGCACATCATCGGTAGCGGGCACCCCGGTCTTGTCGTAGCCGATGCCGGACAAAAACACGCTGGCAGCCGTCACTACCGGCGCATGGCTGTTCGCGCAGGTCAGGGTAGCCGTCTGCTGGTACAGTAGGTCTTTGGCCTGGTCGGCGCTGCTGCAAGCCGTCCACCCGTTCAGCGTAAGCCTGGCGTAGTAGATGTTGGAGACCTTGTCGATCGCCTTAAAAATATCGGTCTGCCGCCCCTGCGGGTCATAGGTCGCTCGCATCATGGCCGAGGTTCCGGCATTCAGCTGGTTCAGTTCGGCTTCGATTTTCTGCAAAAACGCTTCAAAGGCGGCTTCCATCACGCTGGTGTCTACCGCGTCGATGGTATCCCGCATCAGGCCGCAGACGCTGCCATCCAGCCGCAGGTCTACCACGTTGTCGGCGCTGATCTTAGTAGCGCCGGTGGGCCGGGTCACCCGGTACAGGAAGATCTCGTCATAGTCGTCACTGCGCCGCAGGCTGGGCAGCGTGGGGCTGGCCGAGGCCGTACCCTTGCGCACTTCCAGACCTGCGGTGTTGGCGTTTTTGTCGTACACCAGGGCAATGGCATCCCAACGGGGATTCACGCCGTCGGCATCCTCAAAGGTCAGGGTCACATCGCCCTGGCTGAACGGGAACGCCGCCCACTGATCACTCACGTGGATGCAGCCCACGCCCTTTCCCACAGTGACCGTATTGTTGCCGTTGGTTTTGGCGGCAAAGCTGTCGGTGTTCAGCACGCCGCGGCTGCGGGCCGCATAGGCTGCGCCCAGCGCCACGCTGGTATACTGCTTATTGTCCAGCGGCCAGCAGATAAGCTCGGTCAAAGCACATCACTCCTTTTTAAAGGTAAAGTTGTCAAACACAGGGCAAAGGCTGCGCCCGGTGCTTTCGTAGATGATCTTGATGCTGGCCACCCGCGCGGTAGCTTCCAGGCCGATCTCCTCCACCCGCACCGGCACAATATCGCCCAGGGCGTAGTCCTGACCGTAGATCATCTGGCTGTCGGCGGCGGTGCATTTCAGCTGCCGGGTCCCCAGGTGATTGGCCAGAGCTGCGCGGGCATAGTTCTGCACGGCGGTCTGGTATTCGGTTTCGGTGTAGGTTTTCTCGGTGGTGCTGCCGTCCGCGTTCTGCACGGTGTATTTGTGCTTTACGCTGCTGCCGTCCACCCACAGCTCGTGCCGGGCATTGCCGGCGGCTGTGATATCTCCTACCTCGCAAAAATACCGGGTAAAGCTGTCCCCCTCGCTGGGTTCCTCGCCGCCGCACAGCACCACATTGGCGTAGTCGCTGGCATCCTCGGTATAGGTTGGGCTGGAAAGGTTCTGCATCCGGGTCGAAAAGTAGCCCATGTACAAATCGCTCCCCGGTGCGCTGCGGTCCTTGCCCTGCAAAAGTTCCAGCGTTTCGCTGCCGGTGGCCGGGTCAAAGGCGCAGCGCAGGCCAAACCCGCCGGTCTCGGCCAGCTGGGTCATGGCATCCAGGCAGGTCACCCATTCCAGGTCCACTGCCTCACAGGGGGCAGTAAAATCAGCGGCATCCGGCAAGGCCACTTCCAGCTCGCGCAGGTTGGCACGGCACAGGTCCAGCAGCCCTGCGGCTGCATCGGTCACGGTGGTCTTGCCCTTGGCTATCCGCTGGGCGAACCGCTGCAGGGTAAACTTGCCCCGCACGGTCAGCTTGCGGGCATCGCTGTCCAGTTCCGTGGCTACGATCAGCGCGGCTAGGCGGGGAGTGTCCGGGTTGTACAGCACGGCCCCCTGCACCAGCATGGCGCGGTTGGTGGCGGTAGCGCCGCACACCAGCTTGATCTCGCCCACATCGGCAAAGGCCGGGGCCCACTGCAGGCTGTTGGCACTGTCAACCATGCCTATGCGCTCCCCGTTCTGGTATACATACAGGCGTAAAGCGTCAGACACCGGCCGCCACCCCCTTAGGAGCCGTCACTGTGGCGGTCAGGTTTTCGCGGCCCTCGTCAGCCGTCAGGCGCAGCACGTTGTCGCCGGAGTCCAGCGTCATCCACAGGTCGCTGTCGTAGTCCAGCCAACGGAACCCGTTCACCTCAGTACCATCGCTCTGGCGGTAGGTGCAGCCACGGGAACCATCCACCGTGGAGATGATGGCCGATTCACCGGGCAGCATTTCCTTGTTCAGTTTCAGGTAGCTGCGCTTGCCGTTGTGCCACAGCATCGGGTTCTTCACGCGGGCCGCAGCGGTCAGGGTCAGCACAAACTCGGTCTCGGTGCTGCCGCTGTTCACCACGGTAGTGTACACATCTTTTTTGTATTTGCTGATGTACCAGCTGCCGGCGGTCGAGACAGGGGTCGGGAACCAGCTGCCCTCCAGGCCGCCCAGCATGGTGGCTGCCGTTTCCACGGCGCGCCAGTAGGGGTACGCTGCTTTCAGTTTAAACTGAAAGTTCAAAAGGTGTTCCCCGCCACTCACATCCGGGGTATGGGCGGGCAGCACATCCAGATACCAGGTGGTATCGCCCACGGTTTTCAGCCAGCGGGCGGCCTCTTTGGGGCGGATGAGCCGCTTCAGCAGCGCCTCGTTGGCATCCAGGTCCCGCAGGATGCTGCCGGTCACGGTCAGGCTGCGGCTGCCTACGGATTGCCCCGTGATGGTCTTGCCGGTCTGCCCGGTGGATTGCTGCTCGGTCATTTCCACGTCCAGGCCGTCATCGCCGGTCAAGTTCGTGATCCAGAGATCGCTGTCCACGGCAAAACGGATGGTGCTGCCGTCCGCCGCCTGAAAAGCATATACAGGCACGGTCCTTGCCATGCGAACCTCCTTACGGGATAGCCCATTTCAAACGCTGGGCCATGGATTCCGCCTCCCGCGTCAGTTCCGATTCGGACAGGCTGTCGTGAGTGTGGAACTCGTTGTTCAGGTTTACGGTCATACCGCCCGGCTGCCAGGTATCGGCAGTGTTGCCAAAGCGGTTGTTGCTGCGCAGTGTACCGGCCACGGCTACCTGCATCGGCTCGGCCGTCGCGCCCGAAAGCCTCTCCGCCGCATCCTCGACCATCCACAGGTTGTCGGTAATGCCGCGGGAAAGCCCGGCCATAAAATCAGGCATCCACTGCTCATACATACGTAGCGGGCCGATGTCCGGGCGGGAAAAGTGTATGTAGGAGGCAATCGCCGAGGCTACGTTTTTCACGGCCCCGACTACAGCCCCGATGGAGCCGGTAATGCCCTTGACCAGTCCCATGATCATATCCTTGCCCCAGCCGATAAACTTGGCGGGCAGGCTCTTGATGTAGCTGATGCCGCCCTGCATTACCGAGGTGAAGCCGGATTTCAGTGCGCCGCCCATGCCCTGGATGCCGCTGCCCAGCAGCTTGATGACGTTGCCGCCCAGTTCGATCCAGTTAAAGGCGGTAATGACATTGGCAACCGCCAGCAAAATTTGCGGAATGTTCGCCACCAGCGTGGGCACAGCCTGGATCAGGCCCTGCCCCAGCATGATGATCAGCTTTACACCCGCTTCCAGCAGCTTGGGCGCATTGTCGTTGACGATGCCTGCAATATCGGTCACAATGCCGGGTATGTAGGTGATCATGGTCGGCAGGCCGTTGATAAGCCCCTGCGCCATGTTCAAGATGAACTGGATGCCGGTGTCTACCAGTTGGCCTGCATTGGCCCGCAGGTTGCTGGCCAGGTCGGCCGCAATGGGCAGCGCCTGTGCCAGCAATTGCGGGATGCCCGTAACCATTCCTTGCCCCAGCTGGGTCATCAGGTCGATGCCGCTTTGCAGCAGCTGCGGCCCTACGTTGGTGGTCAGGTCGGTAAAAATGCTGCCCAGCCCCTCGGCCAGACCGGCAAAGCCGCCGCTGGTAAAGCCATCCGTAAGGGTCTGCAGGTAGCCGCTGGCCAGGCTCACAGCTGCGCCCAGCTTGCCGCTGACCGAATCAAACAGCGCAATGCCCAGGTTGGCAGCGTCGGTTTTCAGGCTCTCCATCCGGTGGGCCATCGTGTCGGTCATGGTGGTGTAGGCCGTCTCGGTCGCACCGCTGCTGTTCTCCATCTGGGCCAGCACATCGTTGAACTTCTCCGCGCCGGAATTGGCCAGCGAAAGCGCACCCGTACCGGCTTCCACGCTGGACCACAGCGCCGCAAACTTGGTGGCATCGCCGCCCACGCTGTCATACAGCACCTGCAGCACGTCGCCCAGGCTCTGGCCGCTGTCCATCAGCTCGGCAAAGCCCTGGCCGGTCTCTTTTTGCAGGATCTTGCCCACGGTCGAGCCGGTGTCGCCCAGTTCGTTCAGCATGGACTTGGTATAGGTGGTGGCCTCGGCGGTAGCAATACCGTTGGCCGTCATAATGGCCAGGCCGCTGGACAGGTTTTCCACGTTCACCTTGTAGGCTGCCGCCAGCGGGATGACCCGGCCCATGCTGGCCGAAAGTTCGTCTACGCTGGTTTTGCCCAGGTTCTGGGTGGTCAGCAGCACGTCCGAAACATGGGTCGCTTTGTCGGCACCCAGGCCGTAGGCGTTCAACGCCGTGGTCAGGATGTCGACCGCCGAGGAACTGCTGGTAAAGCCCGCAGCAGCCAGCTTGGCGGCCTGCCCCGCAAAGGCTACGGCATCGCCGGTATCTTGCCCGGCACTGATGGCCTGATAGGTTGCCTCGGCCAGGTCACCCGCCGCAATGCCCATCGTGCCGGAAAGGTCAGTGATCTGCTCTTTCAGCTCCCCAATGGGCACTTTGGTGGTATCGGCAATGGTTCCCACCTTGGCAACCTCCGTCTCAAAGGCGCTGCCCTCGGTAAAGGCGGCCTGCAGCATCTTGCCGATGCCCGCCGCCGCAAGGATCTTGCCCACTGCGCCGATCAGGCTCTTGCCCAGGCTCTGCCCGGCAGTAGCACCCGCAGCGGTTACTTCCCCGCCCAGTGCTTCACTGATCTTGCCGCCGATGCCGGTGGCCGAGGGGATGATCTCAACATAGGCTTTCGCCAGTTCGGTTTTGCTTGCCATGGCATCAGCCTCCCTTCAAAATTTCTGCTTTGGCCGCTTCAAACTCGGCAGCCGTGGCAAAGCCGGTCACCTTGCGGCGGCGGGCCGTGCCCAACAGGGTATCCATCACTGGCGCGGGGCGGTTGCGGCCATGCTGGGCGTCTTTGGTCTTGCTCCACACCAGCAGCTGCAAACTGTCAGCCATCGCGCCCAGCAGCAGCGTGTCGGTCGTTATCGGGGCATGGTTCAGCGCCATGCAGGTGCGGCTTGTCTCCCGCAGGCCCCCGGCCAGGGTGGCCGCCAGCGGCAGCCCCAGGGCGCGCCAGTCCAGTACATGGTAGGTTTCCGCCATGTCGCACACCAGCTCGTCCGGGGCCAGCGCTGCCATCCGGGCCAGGGTCAGGAGTTTTTTCCCGCTTTGTAATCCAGCAGGATCTGCACAAAGTCGTTGGCGACAGCCTCGCCATCGACAATGCCGTCCTCATCACGGTGGAGGTCGTACAGCTTTTTCTTCAGGTCTTTGCCCAGCAGCAGGTTCAGCGCATCGCTCAAACCGGCATCGCTGCCGCGCTCCACTTCCACCAGCGCGTCCAGCAGTTCCATGTTGTGGATGCGCTTTTCCGGGATGGCGTAAACAAAGCCGCTTTTCGTCTTACCGGTGATCATGCCGTTTTCTCCTTGATGTACTCGTAGTGGGTGTTGCCGTCCGTGTCCGGCGTGGCGGTGATGGTAATGTCATACCCCAGCGCTTCCTCATCGGCGTAGACGATATCGTCCATCTCGGTGATCTTGGCCTTGGGCACGACCACGCGCTTCAGCACGCCGTTCAGGATCAGCTCCACCACCCAGGCCTTGTCCTCGGCAGCGCTGCTGTTGGCCTTAACGGTCAGCCCGGCCTGGACGGTGCCGGTCACGTTGTCATCACCGTATACGGTTTTCAGCACATCGGGGTTCAGCGCTTCCAGCAGCTTGAACTGGAAAGTGTCGTCCTTCTCTTTCTGGTAGGTATACACGGTATCGCCGCCCCAGGCCTTGATCTTGTCACCGTCCGGGCTGTTCGCGTTGGTCAGGCCGTCCTCGCTGATATAGCCCAGGCACACAAATGCTTCATTCAAAGCGGTGGTGGCATCGGTGGGCAGCGTAGTGCCAACAGGCGCACGGTACACTGCGCCGCCGATCTTGGGCTTACTGGTGGTTACATTTTTGGTGTCTGCCATTACAGGCTCCTTTCCCGTGTCCAGTGTGGACACGCGGTTATTCGTAATAAGTCACCGCAAACACCGCCTGGTAGCGGTATTTTTTGGTTTCGGTATCGGTAAAATTGTAATCGCGCTCCAGCTTGCAGGCCCCCACCTGGTCAAGCGTGGGCAAAGCCAGCATGGCTTCGATCACGGCATCGTCCAATTGTGCTGCCTGTAACAACGTGGGCGCATAACTCTGTACGGCCAAAGTGGCGCGGCAGATGTAATTCTGCCTGCTGCTGCCGGTTTTCTCCAATACGACAAAAGTGCCGGAGGCTCCCTCCGGCACTTCCATCGTCACAGGAACACCCAGCCGGTCGCGCAGATAATCCAAAACAGTCGTTTCGATCATCGCAAAGCCTTTTCTATGGTGTTGTTGCGGTAGTTGTCGCGGCGGGCCTCAGCAGTCTGGGGATACACGGTGGCAATGGCGCGGGTCTCTTTCTGCATGCTGTCCACAGCGTAGCCTTCCCCGCAGCGGGCGGCGATCTCCTCGGCGTGTTCGGTGCAGATGGCCTGCATCTCCTTGCTTTTCAAAAGCCGCCGCACCCCGGCACGATTCAGTTTGATTTTTGCAACCTTAGCCATACCGTTCCACCTTTACCTGTTTGTTCCATGCCAGCGGTACAAGGTTTTCAATGCCTTGTACCACATCCCCGTAGGTGCGGAACTTCTGCCCGAAAAACTCCACGGTCACGTTGTGCCAATCATGGCTATCCCCTTTTGGCAGTGCCAGCGTGTAGGCCAGCCGCCTGCCAGTCAGGGTCAGCTCGTTCACGATGGCAGCGGTGTCCGGGGCACCAACCAGCACATTGTGCACGGTCACGGGCACTTCTTCATACACCGGCGCATGGAAAGCATCCTCGCCGGTCTGGTGTTTCTCGTACAGCACCACATCAATCCCCCGCAGCATCGCAAAGCCCCTCCACCGGGCTGGCCGCGCCGATGCGGTTGCCCGCACCCAGCAGCTTTTTTTCCAGCTTGGAGAGGTACAGCTCCCCGGCACTGCCGCTGCTGCCCATGGTCCAGCTCTGGGTATAGCCCAGCGCTGTAGCGGACCCCTGGGTAGCGCCCATGGGGTACAGCGGGGTCTCGCCGCCGGTGCCGTCACCCAGCAGGCGGCGCACCATCCGGCAGGAGACCAGCCGCTTTACATCAGGGTCAGCATCCTTGCCGTAGGCATCAATCACCAGGGCAGCTTCCTCCAGCAGGGCGGCCGTCCGCTCCCGTTCCTCCTGGGTCAGTGTGCGGAACCCGACCTCAACTTCCTCCACAATAGCGTATCCCATGGGGTGCCCTCCTTATCAGGCCTCGGTGCGCTTGATGTACAGGGTCTGCGGCTTGGAGACCTTGATGCCGTAGACCTTGCGGCCCTGCACGGCGCTTGCGCCGATGTACTTGCCGCTGCCGGCCAGATCCTGCAGGTGGACGGGAACCTGCCACTCCATCACGCGGTGGCACCAGTTCGGGTGACCGCAGATGAACTCGGTGGTGGTCTTCTTGCTGGCCACGCGTGTGTTGTTCTCGTAATCCATGTTGTTGGATTCAAACACGTTGAAGCCAGCGATCTTACCGGCCACGCCCGCCTGCACCATCTCCTGGGACAGGTCGCCGCGCTTGATGAAATGCTCATCCAGCATCAGCACTTCCAGGTACTCGGGCGAGACGATCATAAAGCGGCCATCGGCGGGTACGCCCTTGCGGCTCAGCACGCGCTTGGCCTCCAGCGCCAGCTTGTAGGCGTTGGCCTCGGTAGCGGCGGTCTTGGTGGCGCTGATGGTGGCGCCGCTGGCGGCCTGCAAAGCCTCGATGGACTTCTTGTCGATGGACAGGCCCAGGCTGTAACCGGCGCTGTCCAGGCGGTCGGCCACAATGCCATCGGGCACACTGGCGGCATCAAAGCCGTCGATCAGCTCGTTCACGGCCTCGTCCTGGTCGATGTTCAGCTCCAGGTAGGTAGTGGTACCGGCCTCGGGGTCGATGCCGGTGGCCTTGTTGTAGTCCTTGACAGAGACCTCGGTATCACGCACCGGGATCTTGACCTTGCCCGCCTTGGGGTCGCCCTCGTAGCGGTTGTTAAAGATGTAGTTGTCACGGGTCACAAGCTGATTGCGCAGCTTAGCGTCCACCAGCTTGCTCCAGCGTTCCTGATTTGCATGTGCCATAATTGGCTCCTTTCTGTAAAACTTACACTTTCAAGTTCGGATTCATCGACGCGAAAGCAGCCTCCACGCCGTCCACCATGCCGCCCTTGCCGCGGGCGGCGGCCTCGCCGCCGTCTTTCACGTTGGGGTAGCCGCCGGGGGCGGCATCAAAGGCCCAGGCCTTGTCTTTCACCAGGGCATCCAGCGCGGTCTTGATGTCGCTGGTGCGGTCCTTGCTGGCTTTCAGCGCCGCCACATCCAGCATCCCGCGGATGGCCTTTACATCCCGGCCGTGGGCATCGCGGATCGCGCCGTCCAGGGCGGCATCAAAGGCAAAGCCATCAGCCTGGTCGGCCAGCTGGCCCTGCAGCTTGGTGATCTGGCCCTTCAGATCAGCCACGTCCACCCCCTCAAAGGCTTTCAGGCCGTCTTTGGCGGTGTTCAGCTGCTTGGTCAGGTCATCCACCTGGCCTTGCAGGCTGGCGGCCTTGGTCTTTTCGGCGGTGACGTCCCTGCCGTTTTCGCCCATCAGCCAATCCAGCTGTTCATCGGTAATGCCGGGGATCTTGTTCTTGACTTCTTCGCGTTTCATAAGGGTTCCTTTCCGCCTGCGCTTTGTTTACGCGGGTCGCATCCGCCCTGGCTGTGCAGTTTTACGCCATGCCGGGCAATTTTGGGTATAAAAAACGCCCGTCCCGGCCTCATGCAGCCGGAAACAGGCATAAAAAAACCACGGTGCGGTTGCATCGTGGTTAAAATGGATCTATCAACAGGAACGGGGAACGGCATCTGAACCGTTCCCCATCGATTGGCATTTGGCAGGCGTACCATTCTCCTGCATCTCTCAGGGCAAAGCCCTTGTCATTACCAGCGGCGTGTGGTCGGTACGAAATCTACCACCTCAAATGCCTCTCTTATCCTATGCATATTATAGCATTTTTACTTTGCCTTGTAAAGAATTTCTTTGTTGTGGATAAGCCGTTCCCATTCTTTTTGGCGAATTTTCAAAAAGGTGATAATGGAGTTTTTGTAATGTGCGGGATCCTGTGACGCTGCAAGCCGAAGTGCAATGCGGAAGTGCTCGCCGGTTTCGCCGACGGTGATTTCTTTCAAAAGCATCCCGGTTTGCGGTCGGGGGTCTCGGATGATGTAATCAGGACTTTGGACAATTTCAGCCAGATAGGTACTGAACCGTTCATAATCATCAGGATGGCGCTCCTGAATGTGCTGAATGCGCTCATCGGTAATAATGACTTCATCGGTTCGGATGTCTTCCGTTACGACTTTATATAGTTCTTTGTTTAGTTTACATACAAAATTCACGTCCGGGTTCACACCAATCTTGTTTGATGTGTCCAGTATAGCACTTGCAGCCTGATTTGTATAGGCTTTCCTCGCCGCATATGCTGCCCGCTTCTGGGCGTTGATGCGCTCCTTGTTGGCGGCATAATTCACCCGGCGCAGTTTGTTGATGTCCCCATCAGCGGCACGGTACTGGCGCAGGTACTTGTCCGGATCGTACCCGGCCACGGTGCTGCGCCCGTCAAACCGTATCGCGTACTCACAGTCGCAGTTGGCGTGGATGTGCTCGGCGTGCCCGCCCTTGATGGCTGCCTGGCTGGCTTTCTGCCAGCCGCGGCTTGCCAGTGTCAGGCAAAAAGCGCAGGTGTCACCCTGGGGCACCCAGGCAAACTCGGCCCCGTCCCGCAGGGCGTTTTTTAAGGTCGTGTCGGCTCCGGCGCGTTTGACCAGGCGGCTGACCCCGCGCTGCATCTGGGGCGGGCTGGCCTTGGTGGCCTGCACCATCCGGGCTACTTCGCTATAGGCTGCCGTTTGGGCAGGCTCGGCGGCAGGCACCCCGGCTTTGGCCGCAGCGGCCAGGGCATCATACATCTGGCAGGCCAGTTCGGCGCTGCCCTCGCCGTACTTTGTCACCAGCGCGTGGGCGTAGGCGATCAATGCATCGGTGTCCCCGGTGCCGTGGGCGGCTATGTAGTCAGCCATCAGTTGCCCGGCTTTTTTATTCAGCTTCGCCAGCTGCTGGGTGTACGCCGCCCAGGCCGTCGCCGTTATCCTCATTTTCCACCTCTAACAGTGTTTTCTGCCCCCGCACCCGCTGCTCCTGGGCCTTGATGCGCAAAATGTCCGCCTGGTCAAAACCGATCATCTCCAAAAATGTATCGGTGCTGGCAAACTCCTGCCGGGCCGTGGCAATCTTGATGGCCGCATCGGCGGTCACGGCTACGCTGGGCATCGCCGGGTTCTTGAAGTGGGCTATAACGTCCCGCTCTTCCTCGGTCAATTCATCCAGCGTCACGCTGCGGGCAATGGCCTGGGCCATCTGGGCGATGGTGCGCAGCGCATCACCGTTGCCGGTGTTCAGCTGCTGGGCCATCAGCACCAGGGTCTGGCTCTGGGCCAGGATCGCATCGCTGCTGGTGGGGTTGGCATCATTGATCACGCCCACATCGGTCACGGTCAGGCCGGTGGCGGCGGCAAACTGGGTGGCGGTCATCCGCATTTTTTCCACATGGGGTGCCAGGCTGCCCTGGGCCAGCTGGCCGAACTCCGGGTTCTCGCCGGTCTCGGGGTTGCTGGTGGCCGTCAGCAAGCTGCCGACGTAGGTCTTGAACTTGTCGTTCATGAGGACATCGTACTGCTCATCGGTCACGCCCAGCAGATATTTCTGGGGCGTGGTGTCGAACTCCAGCGCCACGGTGGCGTTCGCAACAATGCGGACATAGTCGTCGATCAGTGCGCGGATGGCCTTTTTCAGCCGGGAACGGCCAAACGGCTTGTCGCTGGTGGCGTTCCAGATCAGCGGCTCCATCAGCGGGCGGCCCATGCGGTTGGCGTGGCGTGTGGCCGTCCATTGGCCCTGCACGCGTTCCAGCACAATAACGGCTTCGTCGGTGTACAGGTTGACCAGGTGCGGCACCCAGCGCCCCTCAAATTGCTCATCCGGCACGGTGTCAATGATGGCAAGCCCGCAGTCGATGCGCCCTTTTTCGCCGCTCCACAAAGCCGCCGCTGTGGCGGGGCTGTGGAACCGGATGCGGCAGCCGATGGCATCGTCGGCGTACAGCGTGGCGAACACGCATCCGTATTTCAGCTCATCCCGGCATGCCTTGCTGTATTCAGCAATCAGCCGGTTATCGGCCACCAGCTGGGTCAGGGCTTCGGTGTTTTTGCCTACAAAACCGTCAAACATGCTGCGCGCAGCCAGCACATCCACGGTTTTCTGGCCCCAGTTGCAGCCGACCTCCAGCTTTTTGATGCCGCCGGGCAGCGCAATGCCGATGTTTACATCGTTCAGGGTGATGTGCCCCTCGTAGTATTTGTCTTTGGTCTCATTGTAGGGCTGGTGGTAGTTGAACACCTCGGCCAGCGTTGCCAGCTGCCGGTTTTCCTCCAGGGTCAGCCCCGTGATGATGCCAAAATGCAGGTCGGTCATCTTTGCTCCTTTTAGCCGATGCGCATCTTGCGTGTCGGGTCTCGTTTGCAGGTTTTTGCGCCCCAAAGGGCCAGGGCACAGGCTTCCACCGGCAGGCTGTTGTCGCCGCCAAAGCCGTACCCGCCGCCGATGGGCCGCTTGATGGCGGTCACCGCGCTCTCGTTCAGCACCGTCTGGGGGCGATACCAGGTCAGGCTGTGCTCGTTCACGCTGTTGGTAAAACCGCCCACCGCCGCGATCACATCTTTCGTGCCGGGGCGGATGACGGAATTTTTCGCTTTCCAGATGGGGCGGATGCGCTCCACCAGCACGTCCACGCCGTTGCGGCCGTCAATGACCACACAGCTGGCGCGGTCGTAGCGGACATTCAGCCAGTCGGCCAGCCAGCCGTACCCCTGCCCCGAGGGCCGCATCTCGATCAGCGAGACGCGGGCAGGTCCCTCTTTCGGGATGACCGCACCACACAGGCAGACGGCAGAACCATCGGCGGCAAACTTTACCCCGTAGGCGGTCTTGCCCTCGGGTTTCAGCTCATCGCTGGCGCACTGCTCCCAGGCGGCTTTGTTCAGGGCGTAGTCCAGCTGTTCAGCTGTTACCGGGCTCCACCAGCCCAAACGTTCCCGGGCAAAGGTGTCGGGGTCCATCTGCTCCACCTCGCCCTCGATGGTGGTCAGCTGGATGCGCCGCCCCAGCGCCGGGTTGGTTGCCGCCCAGCGGCGCTTGTCGGTCACATCACCGATTTCGGGCACGGAAAACTCAAACCAGGCGGTCTTGCGGCTCTCGCCTTCCAGTGCCTTGCTGCGGATGCCCTGGAACACCGTACCCACGGCGGTCTCATCGGGCGGGGTGCCCAGGTACAGCGTCTGCGGGTTCAGGCTGGCCGAGATGGCCGGCAGAAAGGATGCCTGCTGGTTCGCGTCCAGTTCCTGGGCCTCGTCAAAGATCAGCAGGTCACCATGCTGGCCGCGGCCGCCGTTACGGGTGCGGGCCAGAAACTTGATGCGCGCGCCGGACTTCAGGATGATCTGCTCGCGCCCGATGGCCGTCTTGATCTCGGCCACATAGCGCCGCAGCTTGGCTCCCTCGAAAAAGTCCCGCATTTCCTCAAAAGTCTCGGTGGCGGTTTTCTGCAGATGGGCGGTGTAGATGACCTGCTCGTTGTACATCAGCATCCCGGCCTCGCTCCGGGCCTGGATCAGCAGACTTTTGCCGTTCTGGCGCGGTACGCTGCCGCCTGCCGTGGGTGCGGCCCACTTGCCCGCCGGGGTAAACCCCATCCAGTCGTCCAGTACGTCACCCTGCCAGGGGTCCAGCACAGTGCCGCCTACCCGCACCAGCTTAGCAGCGTCCAGCCCGTCCGACCGCTGGTACTCAGGCGCGATCCTTTCGGACGGCTCCTGGCTTCCCATCAGCGGCGCGCTCGCCAAGGATGTCGCTGACTTCGTCGCCATGGTTATTTGCTCCCTCGATTTCTTCAATTTCCCGGATGGTCTCCCGGTACTGTTTGGCCAAAGGCGGCAGCGCCTTGGGGTCGTTGCAGCTGTCGATACTGCCTGCCAGCACTTTTGCGAGTTCCTTCAGCTGCAAAAGTCGGTCGTTCCGGGCCGTCACGCTCTTCATCTTCATGCAAAAACTCCCTGTGTGTAAATCGGCGCTGGACGGGGCGAGGTCGCCGCCGCGGGGGCCGGGGGGCCCTCCCCACCTACCAGTTTCCATCGCTGATTTTGGGTGATTTCGTGATTTTTTGCCCCGAATCTGCCCCGAAAACGCCTGTTTTGTTGCCTTTTTGCGCGTTGCAAAAGTAATGTGCAGGCTGCAAGTTGTCCCAATCCTCGGCCGCAGCGCGGGGCGAAGCATACCCGAACTGCCGCCACTTCGACACAGGTTTGATCTCATCAATGACAAAGGACAGTGGATGCGCGGCATCGGAAGGCTCCTCGTAATGGATCGGCCCCAGCCTGCCGTGGCAGATGCCGCACTCTCCGCCCATGGCCCGCAGCCTGGCGCGGTATTTGCGGCGCAGGGCCCCGTTGGCATACCGGGGATTGCCGGTCGGTCGTTTCTCCATAGGCACCCCCGGGGGTTATTTTCAAGAGCCGCCCCGCCAGCACACAGACGGAAGAGAAAGCAAAGGATGGGTGAGCTTCTCCGGGCTGGCGGGGCAGATGGCACAGGCGGAAGGACTTGCACCTCCATCTCACGGTTTTGGAGACCGCTGCTCTGCGTTAAGCTACGCCTACAAAAAATGCCCGGCATCTCAACCGGGCTGGGGGAACCTTATACACAGCGGCGCGGTCCCCAAACCGCGCAGGCCCCATGCTGCTAAGAGGAATCGCAATGGACAGCTCCGCATCTGTCCCCCGCAAACACAAAAGCCGCAAGGCGGTTTCCCGTTCCTTACGGCTTTTGATGATAGTATTATAACATGGATTTTTGGCTTTTTAATGCAGATCGATCTTCTTTAGATTCAGCCCATCGGATTTTCCTTGGACGGGCGTTTCAAGTGTGCGATTAGAATTACTTTCTGAGAAAGCATCCTCGCGATTTAATCGGCCTAAGTTCAAAGTGTTATTAAGTCGCGTAATACCAGTAGGGATATTAAGTTGCTGATATAATAAATCGATTTCGGCATGTAGTTTATTCATGGCGAATTTCTCCTTTGATTGAAACGCTCAGGAACGGAGATGGTTTATAACAGCCTTCCCATTCTGATTTTCTATGATTTTGCAGACATCAGTTCCGGACATTGTTAGCATATAGGCATGATGAACACTCAAAATTTTATCCTGCAGTTTATCGTCAGCTTCCATCGGTGTGACTTTTAAACCGATGTCGTGGCAGAATTTTATATTGAAATGGCGACCATGATTCTTTGAACTATCGTGTTCATTTAAATTATGAACTATATTTTCGATAATTTTACGATCATCTTCATCGTCCTTGTTAAACATACAAGAACCAAGCCAATCTCTTGCAAGAAGGCTGGAAAGCTCAATTGCATCAATTGCTGTTTTCATGAAAGCAGCGGGATATTGAGATAGTTTTATAGACCAGTATTGAGCATTCTCTGGATGCTCAGACAGATCAATTTTGGCTTCCTCAAATTCTTGCTTTATATTATATGCAGGAATTCCGCTAAATTGCGGGTCAATAGGACCTAAGCTAGAATGTTTTCCCATTATGATCTCTTTTGATGCGCAAGCAATCATTGTGCCAGCAGACATAGCCGCTTGAGGGACAATAACACGAATATCTTTGCCAAATTTGCTGCGGAGATATTGAACGATTGCTTCAGCAGCAGCGGGCGATCCACCTGGGGTATGTAGAATCAAATCTAAGCCCTTTGAACAATCCATACCTTTCAGAGCATTCATAAAGCCTGTCATATCTGAATCATTAATATCAATATTCCCGCCGTTCTTCGTAATAAAGGCAGAGTAGTAGGCAATAGTATTTCTTTTGGTGTATTGCGACAATTGCTTAATGTATTTTCTCCGGACAAGATCCGAAGGAGAAGGAGTATCACCTAACTCCTTTAGTATATCGTCCCAACCAGCCATATTCGCAACACTCCTTTATTTTTTCATAAGAATAGCATAAAATTGAAAAATAATCAACACACTTTCATAGAAGTCCAAAATATTTCGCTACACATCGTATAAACTCCCCATGCCACTCTACCAGCTTTCGTGCAGACCAGTGCAACTCCATCGCCGCCCCTTCCAATGTATGCGTCTTCTTCCAAAAAACCAGCCTGACCATCTCCAGTCGTTCCTTGCCGTTTGGCATGGTGCGTGTCTCTTCAATAGCCCGCCGCACAGCCTCCAGTTCCCGGCGGTTGATCTCCGGCAGTTCCCGCAGGGCGGCATCGGCTACCGGGTCACTTGCCTGGCCGTGGGTGCCGGGCATCCCTGTCAGATTCGGGGACATTCTCGTGCGGCGCAGTTCTTCCTGCCGGACGCACAGCTCTGGGTAGCGGCGAATCATGCCTTTTACATAGGGCCACCAATCGTATCGTGGGCTGCTCAATCGTCCTCACCTCCATGCCTGTGCTCCATGGCGATGCTGTCCTCCGGTTCCTGCCGGGTGGCGGCCCTCCCGGCGGAGACGCCCAGCGCGTAGAACCCGGCAAACATGCAGCCTAGCACAATATCGCCGAGGATGGTTAAAATCACGCTCACGTTTCCACCTCCACAATCTCATAACACGGGATGCCATGCCCTGTCAGGTATTCCTGCACCCAGATGTCGCCATCGCGGACGTGCTGGGCGTTGCCGGCGTTTTTCAGGCCGCCGTCTGGGTTGCGCAGGTCGTCCACATAGGGCAGCACTACATTGTCCAGTTTCTCGGTCACCCCGCGGATGGTCCGTGGCGAAAGCCCGGCCTGGTGCATGGCCACCAGCATCTCATTCCAGCTGCGGCGCACGACCTGTTCACACTGCTGCGCCAGGATCTCATGCGCCACTTGGATGGCAGCGGCCCGCACATCCGAGGGCAAAGCCCGCTTGCGCTGGCCGTACATACATTTCACAGTTCCCTCACCTCCACGTAAATGCCCGGCGTGTCGGCCCAGAACTTTTCGGCTACCTCGCTGCACACCTGGGCATCATCGCGCCAGAAATGCAGGCGGGTCATTTCGTCCTTTAAGGCCTTTTCCAGATTGTCGGTGTCGGGCTTCGAGGTTTTCCAGCTGCCGTTCGGGCGTCCCTCGGCCGGGAACAGCCATTTTACCACCAACTGCACCGCGCCGGTCATCGGCTGCGCGGGGGCAAAAGGTGCCAGGGCGGCATGCAGCTTGGCGCGTGCGGCTTTCAGTTCCGGGGTATCGTGCAGCACAGCGCAGGGCTTGCCGCCTTTCATGTAGGCGTGTAGTTGTTTATCGTGATGCGTCACCGTAGGCGGGCGCATCGGCATAAAAAAATTCATAGCGTTTTCTCCTTTTGATTTTTCGGCCACGGTGTGTGGAGGGTACCCTGAAACTGTGGGGCGGGTATGCCCCCACAGTTCAGGGATACCACACACCAACGTGCTGGTATATATACGTAGTATATATAGGACTGCATTTTTGCAGTTTATAGGCCTATAACTGCAATTTTGCAGTCGTGACGTTCAGTCGTTTAAAGGCCTATAACTGCAAAATTATAACGAAATGTATTTTATAAAATATACAGGATGTATATTTTATCCCCTGCTGCCGGGCTCTTTTCGGCCTACTTTTTCGCCGTCGATCCAGTACCCACCGTCGGCTTTCAGGCGGCTTTTTACGGTTCTGGGCTTCAGGTCCATGTACTCGGCCATGGCGTAGATCGTTACTTCCCCATCCATGGTGCAGGCCTCAAAGGCGGTCGAAAGTTCCTGGCTGCTCTTTTTGGTTTTGTCGGCTTTTCCCTGTCCCCAGCGCTTGGCAGCACCGGCGCGGCCCGTTGTGCGCGGGTCGGCATCCGGCTGTAGATCCTCCAGCAGGCCGGTGTCCAGCTTGTGGATGGGATAGTCGAACCACAGGTTGACGGGCTCAAAGCGGGCAAATTCGCGCAGCGTGCCCTCGATGCGCCAGGCGGTCATACCGTCGGCATGCTTCTTATGGTCAGCGATAGTGGCATCCAGTGCCCGCAGATCAGCCAGGCCCAGGTGTTCTTTGGCAATCTCCAGCATGCGGCTGCGGCTGCAAGCATCGTCCTGGCTGTAGGCATCAGCGTGGCCGTGGGCGTCCAGCAGTTCCCGGCAGGCAGCGCAGGCGGCCTTGTTGTGCAGCTGTTCGCGGATGGCATCGGTCGGGGTCAGCTCGGTCATGTCCAGCATGGCGTCGGGGTCACGGGCGAACACACCGGAACCGCTGGCGCGGTCCATCGACTTCTTGCCGCCTTGCAAGCCCTTGGAATGGTGGTGGCAGTAGATGACGGCACAATCCAGGGAGCGGCAAATTACATCAAACTGGTTGCAGAACTTGGCCATTTGTTCCGCGTTGTTTTCATCGCCTGTCAGTATTTTATATATCGGGTCGATGACAACGGCAATGTAGCCCTCTTTTTTGGCTCGGCGAATAAGGCGAGGGGAAAGTTTATCCAGCGGCATGGATTCGCCGCGCAGATTCCAGATGTCTATACTTCGCACATTCCGTGGCGGGAGATTGAGGGCGGTATAGATATCCTTAAACCGACGAAAACAGGAGGCTCGGTTTAACTCAAGGTTTACATAGAGGACCTTGCCCTGTGCGCAAGGAAAGTGCCCAAGCCACGGTACACCTTCGGCCAGGCAGACACACAGTTCAATCAGGGCGAAACTCTTGCCTGCCTTGGAGGGCCCTGCAAGGAGCATTTTGTCGCCCTTGCGAAGAACGCCCTCGATAAGGGGCTCTTGCTGCGGTGGAAGGTCATCAAAGAAATCGCCGAGGTTCTCTTTATCAGGTGAGTCATCCGTTTCCGCCTCCACCCAATCGCGCCACTCCTCCCAGCAGGCTTTGCCCAGGTTTGTTGCCAACAAATACTGCTTCTTTCCCCCGCGCACAATGCCCGGCATGCGGGACAGGCGACTGGGGTTGCGGTTCTGCTGGTCCAGCGTCAGGCCGTTTTTCTGGCAGACGGTGTACAGGTAGTCGACCCGTTTACGGTACTCGGCATAATCGGGTGCACCCACTCGCACGATGGCATGCAGGCTTTTGCCGCCGCTGTAAACCAGCGCCGCGCAGGGTAGTTCCAGCTGGCGGATGATGGCCTGCTGCTTTTCCAGTTCCATGTTGTCGCACTCCACCAGCGCATAGCGGTAGTCAGTCACGTTGTCGTTGCTGCGGCCGCTGCCGTCCACGGGGTTAAAGCAGATCCAGGCACCGGCCTCGGGGCTGCAATCCCCCACCACGGCATGGATGTTATGGTAGTGGCGCAGTTCCTCGATCAGCTGCCCGGCGGTTCGGTCCCAGCAGCCTTTGGTGGGGGCATAGCGGTCGTCCCGCAGATAGCTTTCGGTCACGTAGGCCACGTGTTCCTCCGGCTCAAACAAGGCCTGCAGGTAGCGTACCAGCTGGTCGGCGGGGTCCCATTCGGCGGGGATGGCCAGTTCCTGCACGTCCAGCCAGTGGGGGTCTACGACCCGGCCGTCGGCCTTGGCGGCAGGGGCATCGATGACATCGTTCCAATCCAGGGCATGCCCGGCGGGGCCGTCCCAGCCATGGTCGCGGGCCAGTTTAAAGATGCTGTTCTCGGTAACGGGGTTGGGGTTGCCGCGGAAGCTGCCCCATTTGCGGGCACATTCGCCCCGGTGGTATCGGCCACCATCGCGGGCACTCCACTGCTCCCAACTTGTCACCGGGTACCCGGCCTGCTTTAAGCCCATGCCCACGATGGTCCATTCCTCGTAGGTCAGGGTGCCGGGGTCCAAAAAATCCAATGCTTCTAAAAGGTCTTGGTTTTCCATACTTGTCCTTTACGGCGTATAGGTTTTGGGGTCGATACCGCGCGGTGCGCCGCGCCACCCGGCAACAGCAATGCGGTCGATCATGTTCTTGGCAGCGTCAAAACTCCAGGTGCCCACGTGGGTAAAGCCGTATCGCTCCAGGCAGCGGATCTGCTTGGGTGTCGTCAGGCCCTCGTCCCGGCGCTTGGCCAGGCGGTCAAGCAGC